>Ga0116227_10009059_pt1 | contig 18289 bp, 16 predicted proteins | sample S1TSphgellanicum_FD_89693 | JGI IMG/M metagenome (GOLD analysis project Ga0116227, IMG submission 89693) | Host-associated microbial communities from peat moss isolated from Minnesota, USA - S1T2_Fb - Sphagnum magellanicum MG | ecosystem: Host-associated > Plants > Peat moss > Unclassified... | reverse complement strand
AATATGAATGAGATGGGGGGGTGTGATAGAAAAAAAATTAAATTTTATAAATGTAAAAAAGTTCTAAAAAAGAAAAAAAAAAAATTGTATAATGTAGGTGTTGGGGGGGGGGGGGGGGGGGGGGGGGGGTAGATTTTGAGTCTTGCCAATGTTTCATGACATTTAAATGAACATGGGTGAGATTGGCTTGGGCATTTTTGTGCATCATGAATGCAATCCAACAATTTAGGACATTGCATAATGATTTATCACAAGACAATATCATGTTGCATTTTCCACCAGACAACCTATCGATTATATACATTTGTGTGTGTGATTTGGGGGAGGTTAAGAAGCTAGGGGAAGATAATTCATCCCCACATGGATTTGCAACAAAAGAAAAACCACAATTCAACGATAACTTCAATGGTGGGTGGCACTGAAGTTTTTTTATATTCACGGATAATGAGGTTGTATTGAATCTTTTTGACAAATGGGATTAGCATGCCCTCAAACTCCGAAATCAAAAACATATTTGGTGCATAAGCTTATGGAGCTCATATGGCAAGAAAATATTGATGTTGAATATTTTGTGGATTCATCAACCATGTCACATTTTAAAATTCAACTTAAAAAGATGTTCGACCTGGATCCCAATGTGTGAAGAAGTCTACAGTCGACTATGAATGTTATGATGGGACCTCCTTACAATTGGATTCCACTAGAAGAGTGTTATTGGCGATCAACATAGTGTTTAGGGTTTATAGTGGTTGATGTCTATTGACATTTTTCATCAATAATCATAACATAGGAAAAAAATGGATTGGATGTACATTCCCAATCTATAGTAAAATGCATACGAATTTCACCTTAATTCAAGCTTGGAGTTCACATTATTTTTTTCAACTTTATTGGTCTTGATTTTTTGTCTCATGTCTATATCATTTATGTAACATTCCTTGTTACCTTTTACTTTTATAATATTCATTATTATGTTTAAGTTTGTAGTTTTCTTTCTTGATCTCATTTCTATAACTCAAATTTTAGTATTGTTGTTGGGTCCTTGTGTGGATAGGGGACCCAAGTCACCCAAGTTGAATTTTCAATGGAATTTTTTTTCACATCCAAGCTAATTTTGAAAGGAAAAAATAAAAAATGAATTGCATTTTCAATTGCCAAAAGTTGGAAAAGAATGTTAGGACTGCCAAAGGACAAAGTTGAAATCGCCATCTCCATAGGTTACAACGTCCAGTGACTGATTTTTGGTCTAGACCAGATGGCGATTGATTTCTGATCACCAAACATTGCACCTTATTCAAAAGGCAACATGAACCCAATCCAGTTCACAACATATTTTGGACATCATTTGGACAGGGGTATGCAACCAAAAATCAATCATGACCTAAACCATGAACATCTAAATCTCCAATTTCTTTGTTCAACTTGTAACAAAAAATGGAAAAGTTTAGTCACAAGCTAGACAGGTTAATCATTTGTCTAGCTTATAATTAAATATGGAAAACTTCGGTCTTAAGCTGGACAAGTCCACTGTCCAAGCTACAACCAAAAATCTCCATTTTTGGTTGCAGTTTAAACAAATCCCTTGGTGAAGTTGCGACTAAAATTGAAGGTCTTTGGTTACATCTTTGACAAGTCACCCCTTGTCCAACCTACCATTGAATATGGAGAAGTTCGGTCGCAAGCTAGACATGTCCCTTACCTCCAAGTTGGACCCAACCTATCTACTTTCGATACACGATGGCATTGTGTAGCTTGCAATTGACAGTGGGTAGGTTCTATCAGAATTTGTCCATTTTGCTGACTAAACCATCCATTTGAGGTCATATGAAGTCACAAGACCTAAACTTAATTGCGCCATTTTTTTACCAACATGGTAGTCAGAATTCAACACATGTGTTGACTATTTTCAAAGAAAAAAGAGGAGGGAAGAGAATGTGTCATAAAAAGGTGTCATTCCCACCCACTAACTTCATTTTCTTTTTCAACATGTGAAGATTGTGGTTGTGTGAACAATTGTTATTTTACATTTAGAAAAAAATGGTGGATTCTCTAAGGTTGGTGAGGTTTGGATTCTTCAATTGTTTGACAATTGTTGCCGGATTTCATCAATTTGGCCTCTTTAATATTCACCATACCCACTCCCAATAAACATTTAAATTTACATTATAAGTATTTAAAATCAACTATAGGTCATAAACCTTAGGCCTTTAAAGCCAATAATAAGGACAATTATAACTAGAAAGATATAGTAAATAGAGTTTTAGGGACAAGATGGTAGCCTTGGGGGTTGAAAAGACTGATCCAATGGTTGGGTTAGGGCTTCTTCCAAGGAAGCAAATGAAAGGCAAGAGGCACAACCCAAACAAGGAAATTTTGGAAGATCTTAATCAATTGGCATGCGATGGATGGCAAAGTGTCCCAAACCTTTGCCATTTTGGACTTCAAGCTTCAGTGTTGGCACACAGACCAAAAGGCTACATTGTGTGCGGTCATTGGTGCTAGCTTAGAAGCAAGCCAATGTCGATTAATGTAGGTCCAAGTCACATATTGCTTGGCCTTGGTATATGTCCAAGGTTGGGGGACTCTTTCCCAACCCTGCTTTGTTAATAATTGTTCGTTATTTAACACATCCATGTTGATTGTGTGTTGAACGCCCTTCTTCTTCTTGCTTATTTGATGGTCATCCTTAGGTTGTTCATCCCCGGACATATTTCCTAGAGTATTTTCCTCGTCCCTAGGTCCATCATCTTGTTTTGCTTCTAAATTCATTGTCTTGCTTTTGGACCCCTCCCCTCCCCCCATCTTCTATTTCATGTATTGTTACACTATTATAGCCTTGTTGCACAACATGGCTTTTTTATTGCATTCATTCCCTGCCCTTGCCATGGTTGTTTTTTGAATATTTATTGTAATCCAACGATTGATACCTCTATACCTTAAAGGAATATGCGCTTCAAAACTTGTAGCAAAATTGTTGTGAAATTTGTCCCAAGCTTTTTTTATTTTGGTTGTAAAATCACCAAAATTGTTAAACTATGTTCTTGCATGTTTTCCTATTAACCTTTAATTTACTCTTTTAGACATAGTGAGGGAATCAACAACTCATTTAAGCATTTCTTCCTCCTTTTTCCTTTTTTGGTTTTTGATTAAATTTGTTGCCTCCTTTTCCAGGGGTTTTGTTGCAAAATCTTGGAATACTCATTATATTTCATTACACAAAAACATATTTTACGTTTTGTGACTTACTTTTATGATTATGTATTATTCAGAAAGGACATTTGTGATTAATGACTATTGAGTTGCTAAATCCATGTTGTTTCATCCATTTAGTCACAATGGACATATAGTTGCAAAAACTAGTCGTCTTATTAACTAGGAAGTTTTAATTTTCTTATTATATTAAAATTCCATGTCATCATTGACCTTGGTTAAATGCAACATATAAAGTGCATGCCATGTCAACCTAGTCATTTTACTTAACTAAGAATTACAAAAGATGTTTTGATAAATGTATGACATGTGTCAAAAATTTATAAACACATGTTCAATTATGAATCATCACATATGAGCAATAATCAACCTAGCCTAGCTTAGGCTACCCAACCTAAACTAACCTAGGCTAGCTTAAGCTACCCAACCTAGGCTAGGTGGCTTAAGTTAAAAACAAACCTTGGTTTTTTAGATTAGTCTAAACTAAGCTACCTAATGTAGGTTAAGTGGCCTAAGTATCATAAGTTGTGAAAACAAAAATTTGAATCGCTCACCTTCACTTTGGGGTTCAAGTTCTCATCCATTACATTACCACATTTTCAATATTAAGTATATTAAACACAAAATTATAAAGATAATTTTTTTAAAGTTTCAAATTAAATTACCCCACCCCAAGTTGACATAAATCAACCTACCTATTACCTACCACCCTAACCTAGGTAAACAACCTCCTTATCCTAAAAATAAATTAACATAATTTAGTTTAGTTAGGATTATTTCGACTTTAGGCTAGATTTAAATTAAGTTAGGGTAGACATAACTAGGTTAGACCTAAACTAAACTAGGCTAGATTTAGGCTAATATAGGGTATATGTAGATTAATCTAAGATAATCTAGGCTAGAAATAAACTAAGTTAATCTAAACATGGTTAAACACAATTATTTTAAATAATTTTAGCTTAAAAAAATCACCTAAATTAAACATGGCTAAATTAATATATAAATTCAACTAAACACAACTATTTAAGCTAAACATGGTTAAACAAACATAAGTAAGGCTAAACATATTTACTTAAGCTAAACATGCATAAATATGGCTAATTTTTTTAAAACATAATTATTTTGGCTAAACATGGTGAATAACCTTTAAACATAATTATTTAGGCTAAGCATGGTTGAAAATTGTTAAGTATGGTTAAATTAATATAATTTATACTTTAAATAATTATTTAGGCTAAACATGGCTAAATTAACATAAATAAAATTAAACATAATTTTATGTTAAACACAATTTAAAAATGATAAATTAAGGTAAATTTGAATATTTAGGTTATATTTGGCTAAATTTGGACAAAATTAAGATAAGTTTATTATTGAAGCAATACATGGTTAAATATAACTAAAATATTATAAACTAAACTAAGTTATTTAAATTAAACTTGGGGAATAAAATGATTGGTCTTATGTGATTATAGTTGATCTTTTGTCATTTTTGTTAATTACAAAGTCATGAGATTCATTACTAGTTGTTAAAGACATTTTTGGTCATTTAAAAAATTGTGTTAGATATTGTAGTTGCATAGGACAAGTTGTAAAATACATGTTTTGGCATTATGAACATTTTTGACCAATCAATAAATGCAATTTTATTGAAATTAATATCATGAATTATTAAATAAAATAATAATAATTATTATTAAAAAAAATATTACTCATTTCTTATATCGTGTTGAACATTATAGTTACATAGGATAAGTTGTAAAATACATGTTTTGGCATTATGAACACTTTTGACCAATCAATATTTTGAATTTTATTGAAATTAATGTCATTAATCATGAGGTTGATTATTAATTGTAAAATCTTATTGACACATGACATGCCACATCATTGTCATTAGAAATTAAATCGTTATTAATTGCTATTAGTTGCAAAAGTAAATGGAAATTTTGAATTTTGAATTCATTTTAAATCATTCAAATATGTTAATATAAATTCAAAATAATAATATATTTATCCAAAAATTGAACAAGTTGTCATATTGATTATAGTCATGAAACCACGATGCCATGTGGCATCTTCATGTCTTTTACAACTACATAGTAATTTTTGTGACCAAATAGTTATAAACATAGTAAAAAAAACAATAACCGCTTTTTAAATTGGTCACAAAATCCAAGATGTGTTGTTGTGTTACATGGAATTGGATGTTGTCTATTAATGGTTTTTTCACCCTTGTTTTCCTCATAGGAAAATGTTGTAAAGATAACAAATTGGTAAGACACAAAGGAATTTGGGTTGAATTCTAGTAGAATTTCGGATTTCCACCATTTCACAAATGGGTCCATCTAGGTCTATTAATAGGCTAGAAACAATTTTTCTAAGTTTAGTTCTTGGATTATTAGGCATTTCCACATAGTACTTCAAATAGTTGTTTATGTTCAATAGACTAAAATTCTAATCCTACATCATTTAAAATAACTACAATGTTGATTAGTTGGGTGGTAGTCCCATCCACCCCCCATTGTTGACATTCACTAGCTACTCCATCATATATATTGTAATCATTTGAAATGCTAATAACTTAGGTCAAGTTTGCATCATTTTGTTTTGTTTTGTGATCCATGGCCTTGTAATTGAGTTGCCAGATCCATGTTGCCTTAAACCTACTAATGATGTTTTTTTTTCAAGAATGATTGATTTAAAGCCTTGTCCACCCAACTAATGAATGTGCATTTGTGTGGTTCATAGTGATTCTTTCTAACCATGACATTGTGTTTTTCTTTCTTAAATGCAATTTTGAAAGGCTTGTAACAACTCACACCTAGGGGTTGTAGGGCATGGGAAGTGTGAGAAGGTAAGGTGACCTATTTAACTCGAATTGTGCCAAAAATAACATTTTAAGGATTTTATACAATTACAAGAGACATAAACAACTAAAAATGGCATAAATGACAAGTTCAATTTGACTACAAATGGCATAAATGACTAGTCTAGTAAAAAAAACTAGTCATAAAATACCATTTTTGGTGTAGTGTGTTGTGTTTGTTTTATAACTTTTAACATAACATGTGAACCATGCCCATCTAGAACCAATAAATACCAATTTGATTGAGAAATACCTTTTAATATTCTTTGAAAAAGAAAACAACATCCATGTTTTTTATTACATTACCATGCATGTTTTTTATTTGCAATGTTTCATGTAATCTTTTTTTATCCCTTCACCCCTAAATAGGTAAAATCCAAGTAAGGTTCCTTGTTAACATTCACAACATAGTTTATTGTAAACCATTCCTTGGATTTACGAATGGGGTTATAAACATTTCTAGAAAGGTAGTTCTACCTATAGCAATTTTTAAAAAAAAGATGAAAAAAAATAAATGAAGGCATTGCAAGCCTTACTAATGTTTTTCCTTTATAGACTAGTTTCAACCTTTTACCTATCTTTTTTCCCACCAACATAAGTGGTTTATAACCCATCGTTTTGTCTTCCTACATCTTATAATTATATTCCAAATTGTGAAAAACTTTTGCAAGTAGATACTTTTTAAGCTTAAAAAACCTTAAAAAAATGAAGTGGAAGGTAATTCTTCCCATTCAAGATCCACAATCTTCATTACAAATCCCTAAGGTACACCATGTTTTTCCCCACACACAAAAGTGCTTCCAACTCTTCCTTTAGGAACTTGTTTAATAATATTTTTCCAAGACCACACACGTACATACTATACACACACAATAAATAGAAAGGAAAATAATCCCATTTAGATAATACTCGCATGAAATAATGCAAATTTACTCAAAAAGGATTTCCACCACTCATATTCACATCAAACCCAATCTACTTTTATTTTTTTAGTGACTATCCAAATCTTCCCCCTAAGTTAACAAGAATGTGGTGGCAAGTTGCCACTAGATCCTCCTATAACAAACTAAATCTAGTAGCTTCATATTTAAGTATTTAAAAACCGATAAACAATTACACCTACCATTGATAATTAGGAATTATTTGAAGGCTTTACAGATAATCTAACTCTAAGTTAACTTGCCCATTAACATTATCCTCCTTAATATTTTGGATTTTATCTTTGAAATTATTGGTTCATAAATCCCAAATGTGAAGATTTGATTATTATTCTCTTTAGTTTGGTTTACACCTTTTTCATCCAAGTTGTTTGTTATTTTTTATCAGCTTCCACTAAGGTTGATCTAGTGTCAATATTGGCATGTTATCAACTTCATTCCTCCATTTGTGGTACCCCTTTCCATCACCTGATTTTAAGCATGGGTAGAAATGACAAACTTTTGCTTTGTTTAGGGTGATGGTAATGTCTTGCATTTCCTACCAATAATGCTCCAAATCATTGTTTAGTTGTCACCAAGTTACTTTTTCCAAACACATTATAATTACTACCTCCAATTACATGGTAATTACTACTATTTGATATGTTTGTCAAAGACTACCATGTTGCAATGTTTCATTCTTGCCTTGTGTTAATCATTTGATACCATGTTGTACCTAAAATTCATTTTTGGAAATGGACAATCACCTCCATGGTCCTTTTTGCTCGCTTATCTTATAGTTGTAAATGATAATTTAAATTGCCATGTTGCTTTACCACCCCTTGCAATTGCAAAATGCAATATGGAAAGTCTTGATGTGTTATCACCTCCTAGGATAGAAGGTGGTAATGTGGAATGTCTTGATGTGTTACCACTTATTGAGACATGAGGTAATTTGATGAATCTTGATGTGTTGCTGCCTACTTATAATTTGAACAACCTTGGGAATATACATTACCTTTGATCTATTTGTTACTACAAATCTTTATGCACCTCTTTGGTGTTGTTACAAAAGTCTTTGGCAATAAATATCACCTTCATTAATTTTTTTTGGTTTTTCTTCCATCATATTTCATTTCATTGTTTTCTTAATCATCCATTTCATCAACTTTTTCCTACTATTATAATACCTTTTATTCCAATAGTATTAACATTTCATCAACCTTAAAGAGGGTAGTTATTGAGCTACTTATATTGCTATCATCCTTCTAATTTGAACTAGGTACTTGTAATCTTGGATCAATAGTTCCAAACAAGGTAGTTTAAGATCACTTGTGTTCATGGTAATGACCTTTCTTATCAACATATTGTTGGTGATAATGTTTTCTATAAGTGTAAACCATTATTTAGATTACTATGTTACGGTTTTTTTGTAGGTGTTATAATAATGCTTTTCCTAGAGCCCTTCACTAATGTGAAAGTCATTCTTTAAGATGATCTACCACCCAAGATCTTTGAGTGTGGGTGGTAGATCATCTTAAAGATTGATAAATGGCAATGGATTGTTTTGCAAATTGATTAGTAGCAGTACATCATCTTGCATATTGATTAATGGTGGTAGATCTTTTTACATTAATTTGTTAATTTTTGGCATTGCTTGATAGTTTTTGCTAGCAATAATTGTGTAATGTTAGTGTGTAACCTTTAATGTGGTTTTTTCATGTGCTCCATTTTGTGTGTCCTTTTACTACCATCCTCCATGAAGAAAACATCAAGTCAAATTTTCTTCTTCAATTTCAAATTGTTCTTCTGTCAGTTCAACATTATTTTAATGATGATGATTTTGATAGGGCATTGCTACCTTTAAAGTAGCATGCATGTTTTTACCCCCGCCAAAAGGGTACATTTGTTTTTCCCCTTTAATTCCACCCTAAATTATTCTAAACTATTATGAACAATTACATCCTAATTTATTTTAAGGCTATTTTAAAAATATTATTCTAGGGTATTCCACCCTTAAGTTATTTTATTATATTTCAAGTTATTTTAGGTTGATGTATTTTATGTTATTTAAAGTTATTATACCTTAGGGTAAAATAACCTATAATAATATAAATTAAAATGACTTTGAATGACCTTGAATAACCTAGGGTAGTATAACTTTAATTATCTTTTAATAACCTAAGCTATAGTTTAGAATAATTTATAATAACTTAAGGTATAACTTAAAATAACCTATAATAGCCTAGGGTAAAATAATGTAAGATATAATTTAGGGTATTTTCAATTATTTTTGGCTTTTACACCTTAGGTTATTTTCGACTATTATCAACTATTCCACCTTGGGCTATTGTGCCCTAGACTATTTTTCGCTATTCTAGAATAATTTAGCTTAATTTATTTTTGAGTATTTTAGGTTATTCAATTCTAAATTATTTTAAGTTATTCTAAATTAATCCCTTGTAAATTATTTAAGGTTATTCCACCCTCTGTTATTTTAAATTATTTATATGAAATTTGTTTTGGTTATTTTAAGTTATTCCACCTTCAACTATTCTAGGTTATTCTAGCTTAAGTTATTTTTGATTATTTTAGGCTATTCCACCTTAGGCTATTTTAAATTATTTTCATTTTAGGTTATGATCGGTTATTTAAAAAAAATTCACCATGGAATAATTGAAATTAACCAATAATAGTTTAAGGTAGAATGATTTGCAATAATATAGGACCAAATAATTTAAAATAACATAAGGTAAAATAAATTAAAATAACTGAAAATAACCTATCATAAAATAGTTTAAAATAATATAAAATGAAAATAACTAAAAATAACATGGGGTAGAATAGCTTACAATAGTAAAAATAACTTATAATAGCTTAAGGTAAAATAACTTAAAATATTATAAGGTGAAATAACTTAAAATAACAAAAAAATCTAAATTAAAATAAATTAAAAAAACAAAGGGTGGATTAACTAATAATATCCTAGGGTGGAATAACTTAAAATAATAATAAAAAAATGGTATAATAACCTAGGATATAATAACTTAAAATAGGCAAAGATGGAATAGTTGAAAAAACATAAAATAACACAAGGGAGATGATTACAAATTACCAAGAATAACATATAATATTTTAGGATTAGATTAAAATCCTAGCCTATGGTAGTTTAGGAATAACTTAGGGTGACTTATATTAACCTAAAAATAGTTTAGAATAACTTACATTAACCTAGGAATCACATAAGACTAATATAAAAATCTAGTTGATAATAGTTTACACATAGGTTAGGGAAAAGATGTGCATAATAATATGTGATGACACATCGTTTCATTTATTCAGACAATGGTCCAATAGTTATGGCCCCTTTAGCATAAAAGTGAATAGTTCAAACCTTCATCTTAAATTGGTGCAATAAGATGGCTTAAATTAACTTAAGTTTTAAAATGCCTAACCTACCATAGGTTTTTAGCCTAACTATGAACTAAGAAACTAGTCTAATGATTAACCATTAGTAAATTTGATTAATTATTAATGAATTTATTAGTTATTAGTGAATTAAAAAGTAATTTTGAATTTGGTTAATTATTAATGAAATCACTTGTTCCATTGGCTTTTGTTCATTAAGGTTTAACTATTTTCACAATGATAAATTTATTTAAGTTCAATCAAAATCTAATGAAATATAGAATGAACTAAGACACATATTGATAATGTTTGTGATGCATACCATGGTAATTTAAAAAATATTTCAAATCATACCTTGAAAAATTCCAAAGGAATTTTTCATTGGCTTTATTTTTTGCAAGAATAGAAGGTACTTAAAAACCTTTCCCTTTGCATGAACAAGGCTCTCATTTTCATTCCACATTTGATTCAAGATGCATTTGAAAAAAAAGAAAATCGTCAATTACTAACACCCTTTAATTACTCTACACACTTGACCAATCATTTCTTTTACAAAATTGATTTTTTCTTTTCAAGCTTGGTTTTGCCTAAACCCATGATGATGATGATGATGATGATGTAACTTTCGAAAAATTTCTTTTAAATTTCAAGTGTCAAGGGCTCAAAATAGTAAAGACCTTTCATGTAGGGGAAATGCAACCCTAACAAAATTCCATCCCTTTGCAACAAAACAACAAGAACAACCCCTTGAGAGATTACCTTGGGTTACATTTTGTTTATCAAGAAAAGGAAAAAATTGAGTGTGAATAGGGATTACCCCGAGCACCCATTGGCACTCAGCAGATTGTCCCACCAGTGCCGCCGCTAATGTTATCCGCCGCTAAAAACCCCGCTAAATCTAACCCCCCCTCAACCCCGCCGTGCCTCAGCCCGTAACACAACTCCCGATCTTTTCCGAGCCGCGCGACACCAGCAGACACGCGCACTCGCGCAAGAAGAGGCAAACGCATGCACGCAAGCACGGAAAGACACGCCGCAGGTGTGCTTCGTCTTCTCCTTATCATCATCACCAGTAGTACAGAGGTTGTAGGCTTCGACGGGTACTTGCGAGCTTGTAACGAAAAAAGGGGTTTTTTTTATGATCAGCGAAAGTGATGGAAGAAAGCTGAACTTGCAAGTAAATGGAGCTGTTACAACATGTCAGAAATTTTTCTTATGAATATGGGATTGCTGATCAGATGAACTAATTTGATTTGTGGAAGTCAGTAATTTGGAGGTATAGTTCTGAGAAACTGTGAATTTATTTCATGTATATAGTTGTATTTCATGCTCGTATATTTACTTGCCATAGACTTGAGTTGCACAGTAGTCTAATACCGCACATTCCAAGACTTAGGTGTTACTAGATCAGCTCAGATGCAAGGGAGAACTTGTTGAAGAAGGTTGTAGTGATCAATTCCAGCTGATTGATCAATCGTAGATCATGTGTTATGGGTGTTTGTGGATTGAATCTGCTTCCGAGACTTTTGCTTGTCTTGGGTGCTGCACCCATTCAGATCCTCCCTTACAACAAATGTAAGAAACTTGGCGAAGAAATTGCATGTTTTAAAGGAGCTTACAACAACATGCATGATCAGTAGAGTTCCAGATCACGCAGCTGAAGCTCCCTCCAGACAAAGTCTAGAGGGAGGGCAATCGAAATCACAATCTTAACACAAGTTCTAGTCTGTTGTGATGTGATGGAATGAACATTCGAATCCTGAACTAGTGTTGCAAAATGATCATATCTAAGTTCAGGGCTCTTTAAACCCTAATCTTCTTCTGGATCTCGGTGCTGGACCAAGTGTCGTTGCTGAACGGACTTAGAAAAAAGAAGGGCGATGAAAACAGGAAACTGTGGCAGGTGAGAGATGAGAATTACGAGACTTCCTGAAAGAGATTATTGGAGTGTGGAATTTGCAGGCATGGAAGCTGATCAGGAGGTGAAATTCCTGGGGCTACCAGATGGGCGACGGATATCCTACAGGAAGATGGGAGTGTCCAAGGAAACTGCTACCAGAAGTTTACTTGTCTTGCATGGCCTTGCCTCCTCCAGACTTGCAGGCATGCCTGGTAAGCAGCGTTGGACCAAACCATGATCCGTGCACAACAGCTAAACTCTTAGGGTATTCTAAGGCTACAAGAACTACTGTTGGGATCATCTGCATTGGGTACAAATTATGTTTCAGACTTATGAGAACCCTCTGTACATGTACTTTTTGTATTGAAGGAGTGTCGGAAGGATTGCTGAGGGAAATGGAAGTGCGGCTGATTGCCATTGACAGACCTGGCTATGGATTCAGTGATGGCAACCCAGCACAGACTTGGAAGACAGCTGCATACGACATTGCAAAAATTGCTGACATTTTGGAGCTTGGAGACAAATTCTACCTTCTTGGGTACTCCTGTGGAGGTGCATTCTGTTGGGCAGCTGCACGCTACATCCCAGAGAGAATTGCTGGCATTGCAATGTGGGCTCCTGTCGGCTCTTACTGGTGGAAGGTAAGAAATCTACTGTAAGTGCCTTCAGTGAGGAGAGCTCTTGTATTTTGTTTTCTTTGCAATGAGCAACAACACCAGATTTGGTTTTCAAGCTTTCGTAAGCTGTCTGTTGTGCACAGTGTTACTCATCTCTTCAGTGCAAAAAATTTCAGATCTTGTTCAAAGGTTTGAGCAGCTCCTACAAGAGAGAGTAGTATGTCTTGAGATCCAATATCTCTGTGGGGGATGGGTTTGACAGGGCATTGCAGACTCGCAACGGACAGCCATGTTCAATGCCATCACACCAAGGACAAGAAAGTTTTTTGAAGTGGTGCGGAGAGTGCCCTTTTGGATGGTGCATCTGTTTGTGAAGATCTTTGTTCTGCGAGACATCAGGACGGCAAAATGGGCACAAAATGTGAAGAAAACAGCATCACCTGCTGACCGCATCCATCTGTCGCTAAGTTGCATATCAGACCTCATGACCAGGTACTATCATGGTTTGTCAGTGTGTGTGTCCCAGCTCTCATTGAAGGTCTGATGCTAAAAAACATTCAATTCAGCCCACAATAAGTCTGCATAAGTCTCCTTCTAGACCTGAATCTTGAGTCTCACAAGCAGCACTTCCCAGGAATCGATCTCATGAGCATTTCAAATTTGTAGGATAAGGGACTCAATCTGCAAAATGAATGAGTTGCTTGAAGGAATGAGGTTGTAGGATCCATGACTACTGTCATCTGTTTTGTGCAGGGACACACAGGAGTCATTGAAGCAGAGTGGGTTTGGCTTGGCTCAAGACTTGCACTTAGTTACATCCGACTGGGGTTTTGAGCCTGCAGATGTCACATGTGTCTACCATGGCCCATTTCATATTTGGCATGGTGATGAAGATAATCTCGTACCCATCACTCTGCAACGCATGATCAAGAATCTGGTGAGCAACAATGGTTCTGTCAATTCCGTGATGAGCAAGCGAATGAGATCAACTGTCAATTTTGATCAATGGTTGAAATCTTGGATATTATTCAGTTAGAAAGTCTATCTCCACCAAAGCTGGAAGAACTTGCACTGCTAGTCTACATGATGAGGATGTTTTTTCTCTTTGATTGATTCAAGGACCGCATTATTTGCAACAGGTGCCACAGTTGGTAGTCCTCCATGAACTGCCGGGAGAGGGTCATTTGTCACCTTTCTGTTTCAATGAAAAGGGCCACCGTGATACCTTAACTGCACTTTTTTGGGAAACAGAGGCTTCATCAAAACTGCTATCAGATGATTCCAGTACTGAAGAAGAAGGGAGATCTTCACCAGAAAAGGCTGCTGAGGAGGCAGACTAATGCAAGATGCAATCTGCTATCAGATGATTTCAGTACACTTGGAGGAGGTAGATCACCAGGAAAAGCTGCTTCAGAGGAGCTTTTTTTGAAGAATGCAAGGTGCAAACAGATGCAAAGTTTGTGGATTTTTGCACATACCTCCTTTGAAGGTGAGACCTTGTTTCATATTGTCTCGAGATGTCTTCCAAGAGAATGCAGCAACTGATTGTGTGCTGGTGAAAGAGGTAAATCATCTTTCATATCCAGAGAACATTTCAAAAGAGTGTAGTGTCAGTCACTGGAAGTACATGTTATGGAATCATGCTCCTATGAGATCTGTTCACAGACTGCACCATGATCTCCAGATTGAGCCAATTTTCCGATCACAATATCAAGCTTTCCAAAAGACTTACCTCTTCCATAAAAGTATCATCTCACAACTGTCGACAAGCTTGTCATATTGTTATCTATTGTGGGCTGAAAGGAACCATCAACAAAATGTTTCTTCAATGTTGTCAGTATTGGAGTAGCCCAAAAACTGATATAATCAACGGTTTCCATGCTGAAACATGTCCTTTCATCCTTAGGACTGGAACATGGTATTCATGCTGTTGCTGGCACAGAGGCATATTCCTCAAAGAAGCAAGCTGTAACTCTCACATGTTTCTAAATTCATGTACGATGATCACTGCATAAACATTGTGGTGGTGCTGTTTGGGATTGTGGGAAAACTCTCACCTTGTCAGCATTTTGTCCAATACAAATGTTGAGCAGTACTGGCTCAGCACGCATCAGTATGCAATAGTTTTTTGCTGAATTCGTTTTCAAACAATAGTGCAGCAGGAATAACTGTGCAATTCCAATGTTGCTGGAAACAGCTACTTTGCACAGTGATGCTGGTGTGATCCACAAATGTTCGAAGGAATGATAATCAAACAAGCAACAGATTATCCATTGGCCCAAATACTCTGTGGAGGCCCAGAACAAAGATGGAGAAGTGAATAGAACACAGTGCCCGGTAGAGAGATAATATTGAGCAATTGGAGGAGTCAGTCCTTGATCTGAAAACAAATTTTCAGCCAGATCTTTGACACACCAAGAGGGTGAAATCTCTATAAGAGATTACAGATGATCCTGCTGCCTTCTATGGCAAGCATATGATGTTATTAACTGTAAATAGAACTTCCAAACTAAATGTTGCTGGGAGAGAAATTCATAGACCCTGAGGTACCTATTTGAAGGCAAGGTTGATCACCAAATGAGTTTTCATACTAGATTCTGGAAAACCTGAATTGCAGCTCAATTCCAATCCTGTAATCAGAAGAGTACTAAAAGCTTTCAAGACTATCTTCATAAGTGACTGGAGTCCATTTAGGATTCCATTCAGATCATCCTAAAAACAAAGAGAAAGAAGGAAATGGTGGACAATCACCAATCTGATTATTTGACAGCAAAGCTGACTACGGAGAATTGATGATGGTACCTATCTGTATTACAGAGATGTTGTGATGAGATGTGGAATTATATATATATATACAGGAATAAGATTTTGGATCCAAAATCCTCTCAACAAACCTTGAACAGCCACTGTATGTTGACGTAGGTTTTTGTGGAATTGTCAACTTAGCCGTATCAGCAGCATAGCGTCCATCAGTGGGCAGCACCTGGAGCATCCTTGACATCTTCCACCACACCACCAGTGGTGGGCAAGCCAATGAAAACCTTGAAAGAATCATAAATTCCCCACTGTGCACCAGTCAAGGTCCCAATCATCACAATCCTGAGAGGCAGCCCCCGAGTGAAGAGAGCTGGTATGCCCATCTGCTCAACTGCCTGTGCAACAGTAGCACCCTTGGCATTGTTGAGGAAGGAGACAAGATTGTCAGCTGGGTGCGAGATGATGGCACATGCAATCCCAGCTAGATAGCCAGCTGCAAAGCTGATTCCCAACTGGGTAACATTGCTGCACTCCTCCTTGGGAATGGGCACCGCATACTTATACAACGCCTCCACTGTGCTCTCAAAGGTTGCAAACTTCATCATGGTGTAGGGTATCTGTCTACCCCAAAGCGGCACCAAACCCTTGTACAACCCCGCGTATCCATCAGAGGCAATCAGCTTAGGCATCCCATCCGACAGTCCCTTGGCAAATCCGGGTTGGGTTTGCACCCTCACCTTCACTGCCTCAAAAGGACAAAGACCTAAATCCGCAATCACCTCGGCACTGGCGGAACCCGCAAGATAGATCAGGGTTTTGTACTTCACCGCATTCTGAGGTCCCACGTAGTCCGAGTATTGCTTCTTGAAGTACTCGTAAAAGCCGTACTTACAAGCTCCCTGGATGCAGTAGCCGAAGAAAGTGGGAGCCCAACCTCTGAACAGACCTGCCACTCCCTCTTCTTTCACTACCAGTCCAAAGCCACCCGAGATGCTGGCGTATTTGTGTGGGTCAATCTGCATGTTGCATTTCACCACGTCCACGGGAGTCACCGCCGTGTGAGTCAGTCCACAACAGAGCAACCCACCAAATCCGCACAGCAAATAGTACTTGGTGGAGTATAAAGGGATTTTGCCGAACGGCGGCTCCGAGGCTGCAGGGATCATGAAATTGTTCTTCTTCGGATTCTCAACAGTAAAACCACCACCAATTCCACCACTGCTGGATGCTGCTGCTGCTGAAATTCCTAAAACCGAATTCTTCGGTGAGCTCTTTGAAGACAAACCAGAAGCAAAAGAAGAAGAAGAAGAACCACTACAACCCAAGAATGAAGGAAGCTTATGAGTACTGTAGAGATACTGAGGGAGGAGTCCAGAAGCTCCAGTTCTCTGTGTTCGGATGTCTCCTCCTCTTCCTGTTGCTGTTCCTTGCTGCTCCATTGTGGCAAAAACTTGCTACCCAAAACACACTCTTGTGAGTCGACTTGCGAGCTACTCAGAGTGAATTTTTCGGGAATTTTTGGGAGCTTCAAATGTGTAGAAGGCGATGAGAAATGTACGTGCAATCTGCAAAACGAGGGAAGCAGCGAAAGATCGCGAGCGAGTCCAAAGCGCGAAGATTCTCCGGAAGATTGCGAGGAAGCTTGGAAAAAAGCAAAAGCTTGTTCCCCGGGGAGTGGGGACGTTCGTTAACTGGCTGCTGCCGGTTTCCGTGACCGGCTGTAAACTACAGTTAAAAGAACCTGCAGTTGCGATTTAACCCTTGGCAACAGTTAGGAAAATGCCCATCTGGTGGGAAATCTTTTTTTTCAGTTGTTTCCATTTGTATACTACTGTGGCCTGTTGCCGTTGAGCCCAGGGGTAAAGTTCAGGGGTTTTTTATAAAATTAAAAAAAAAATCTAATAATAAAAGTGGTTACAGAAGTTTGGTGAGTTTTTCCAAAAAAAAAATCAAAATTTTTCGAATTTATGCTTAAGTGTTTTTTTCCAAATTTTTTTATTGCCACTACACAAAGCCCCCCTAAAAAAACACTGATAAAAATGTTATTGAATTTTCAATGACAAAAATTACTCAAAATTCAATAACTATTGTACCATTGGTTTTTAAATTTACAAACAACACCTTGTTGCATTCTTTCAACAGATGTGCATAGTATATTTTCAGGGTGCTTTACAAAGTGCAATTCCCTCAATTCCTTGGAGTAGGAGGTTTTCTGTAAAGAAACATGTAATGTTTTCATAAGCTAATGTAGCCCATTGTTATTATATAGGGAAAGTTTGTGTAACTGCATCTGGGCCCTCGATCGTTATGCAAGCGAATTGCCTTCCTTTATACATACTTGTTGAAAGAACAGTATCAAGAGTGCACCTCCAATATCCTTAAAATTTGAACTCTCAATTTTAATTGCTAATGAATAAGTGTGCTTTGAATACTCTTAATTGTGCCCCAAAACTTTAAAAATGTGTTGAAATGTGGCAAAAACCTTTTCTAAATGAAACATGGGAACATGTTTTGATTTTACCCTTGTGATCAATTTCATCCATTAGCACAGTTTCATTCATCATCATTGGGGGGGGGGGGGGGGGGGGGGGGGGGGGGGGGGGGTGAATTT
>Ga0116227_10009058_pt1 | contig 18291 bp, 12 predicted proteins | sample S1TSphgellanicum_FD_89693 | JGI IMG/M metagenome (GOLD analysis project Ga0116227, IMG submission 89693) | Host-associated microbial communities from peat moss isolated from Minnesota, USA - S1T2_Fb - Sphagnum magellanicum MG | ecosystem: Host-associated > Plants > Peat moss > Unclassified... | reverse complement strand
TAAAAAAGATTTAGTGAAGTTTACTTGTAATATTTTTTTATTTTAAAAAAAATTTATAAATAAGAAGTTTTTTTTTTTTTTTTCCCCCAATTTTGTGATATCAAAAAATTGATGGTTTTTTTTTACACCAAAGAGAAAAAAAAATCTTCCAATTATTTTTTTCCAAATATTTTTGTTGAAAAGACAACAATTATTTTTGAGAAAATTAAAATTATTTTTGTAATTGTGTAGAAGATTGGTACCCTTTCTTTTTGAAAAAAATTAATTATGTCCTTGTGGCCTCCTCTTCTTTAATTTTAGGAATTTCTTTTGGATTTATGTTCAAAGTAGAAACTAATATTGCTGATGGTTGGGGTGAACAACCCAAAGGAAGATATTGCTGCTCTAGAGTCCCCCTTTGCAGCAACCATGCTTGAGAACTTGGCTGCCACCACTAGGTCGAATATATTTCCCCCCAATTAATCTTAATGATGATCAATGTGATTAATTATATATTTATATAATTACATTAACAAATCAAATTATGTTTGCAAGAAAAAAGATCTACTACATTAATACAAATAGAACATATGATTATGATTATGATTATTATTATTATTTAAAATTGCTCATTAATGGGGTAATAATATTGGGACCTTATTATGTACAGGCCATTTTTGCAAGTGTTTCCACAAGCATCATCAGAGGCAGAGGATTTGCTTCATAAATTGTTGCATTTTAACCCTCATAAGCGGATTACGGCTGAGGTTCTCATTTCAATTTCCTCTTACCCTTAATTTCAACCATGAATGGTTCAAGCTTCAAACTTCAAGCACTACATGTTATCAAATCAATTATTGAAGTAGAGTAATCCTTTGATTAAGAAACAATTCAATGGAATGAACCATAATCACATAAGGAGTGGGCATGCTTTTGAGCTCTAAATAATGGGGTAAATAGGAAGAGCGAGTCCCTCTCATCTAACTTGTAGTGAGTATCAAGTTAAAATATTAATTGGAAATTTTCAAATTTTTTAGAAGCTAGGTACATTTTAATGTGAATTGGGGCAAATTAAGCTATAAGCTCATATGTAATGTGTATCAAGCTTCACACTTATGCACCTAATTTTATTTTAAAATTTCAGCCATGATAATTGGGGGTGGGTTTCATCTCTTCCCCTTATGGCACAATAATAATTTGGCCAGATCTTTGGTAATTTATGAAAATTACAAGATTGAAAGGACTATTTCATTGGGTGGTTTGTGAACTCCGCAGGATGCATTACGCCATCCATATCTAGCTCAATTCCATAGTCCAATCGATGAGCCTATGTGCAATCGCATAGTGCGAATCCCCATTGATGATAACACCAAGTAACTTTCCTTTGGTGCTCTTTGGTTTGTTGTTGCTTTTGTGGTTTTATAAAATAATAATTTTGGTATCAATTTGTGACACCAATTGTATGTGAAGTCTTCACATAATTTCCAATTGGGTTTCCATAGTTTCCAAAAACCCTAAACCCATCCCAACGCCCCAACTCAAAAATGTTTCAGGTTTACAATAAGCGAGTATCGTGAAAGGTTGTACACAGAAATTGTGAACCGCAAGAAAGAAATACGAAAAAAACTGAGAGAAAAGGAACGCGCCGAACGAGAGTTACAATCTCGAAGCCAACAACGATCCAAAGTTCGTCCAAGTGGAAGTGCAGCAAGTGTGACTTAACTTTAGTATTTTCAAACTATTCTTTTACTATCATCACAACTAAAAATTGTCACAAAATCTTCCTTTGACCTTCCGGATGGATGAATGGATGGATGGATGGATGAATCCATGGTATACTACTACTATATTGTTCGATTCAATCTTCAACCCTAACTTAATCCCATTGTTAAAGAAAGTGGGCATTTCAATGTTGATTTGGAGGGCACCTTAAATCTATGAATAAATCAGTCCTAACAAAGAGGAGGGATATTTATATGTTTAAGCTTTGGATATTGTTTTTCTCAAGCTTTAAGCAAGGCCCCAGCATGGGAACATTCTTGAAATAAGGGGCCTATGAAGAGGCATAGTTTAGGAAGTGTTCCTCACCTCGGGGCCCTACCCTACACTTCAATAAAATGGTCTATTACATCAATGATCAGGCCCAATTTGGATTCTTCCTTCCATTTAAAATTTTTGGCACCAAATAATAATAGTAATCGCATGTTTTTTGTGCAAAATCAATTTTTGCTTGTCATTGAGAAATAGCATGTCTCTAAACCCTAAAACAATAGTCGAAGTGGGTCCTTCATGATCATGGTAAATAACAGCCACCACATTTGTTGAGCTCACTCTATCGTGAATGCTGGGTTGGAGTGTTTTGATTTAAAAAATTACTTTGATCTCAAGTAGAACATGCCCAAACAATGCATGAATATCAATAAACTATGAACCAAACAAAAAGACCTGAAACAAACGCTATCGTGATTTTGCACCTGAAACATTGCTCAAACTAAGTATTGCTTTATTAGATGATAATTGAGAAATCTACAACAGAAAAATCCAAACTTTCTGAAGAGACATAGAACCATACCCTAGTTATCAAACATCCCAAAAAGACATGGCTCTAAAACTCAACTCTAAAGTTGGCTCTCCATAAACCACATTTGAAAAAGAATTGCATTGAATCCGTTTTCAAATCCTCAAACTTTTGAGTAATAAACTACAAACATTGTTTTCCCTTCAAAGACTGTACTGCCACTTTAGACTTTAGAACCAGTAAAAGGTCATTTGAGGTTTGCTTTTGAAGTCAAATTTCAGCTAGGAAAAACATGCTGAAATAAGAACCACAGCTAAATCCAGAGAATCAGTTACAAGTAGAGGAATTGCGTCCTCAATGAGAACCAAAAAGACTGCGAGAGAGACCTATTGCTTAAACAAAACAAATCACTCACACCTGCTGCCATGAGGCCTCTTCAGTAAGAGGAGATGTGTTAACTATCAATTGACCTATCTTATACTCAGAACCCACTCATTTATAGGCCACCTAATCAAGCCTGTTTCAGTTTCTCATGGACCTATGTTTATATTGCAATGCCTGGAATGTCACTTCAGGTTGCCAAGTAGCTACTGCAATCATTGCTAATGCATATCAGCACATAAGTGCAATGCCTTTTCTACAATTTGACAGTCCATTGGAAACTTACAGCACTTCAATACTGCAGGACATAATATGGCTGCCTTGGAGGAGGGCCAGGCTGAAAAAGGGGTTGGGGTTGTTGTTGGTACGCATGTGGTGGTCCTCTAGATGGTCCATATGGAGGAGGGCCCTGGAAGTGCTGCTGCTGAAACTGAGAGGGTGGTGGCCCTTGATGTGAGAACCCATAAGGTAGAGGAGGAGGACCCATGGGTGCCCCACCATACTGCACTGGCTGGGTTGGTGGAACTGGTTTTGAACCATCAGCCTGATCTGAACCAGCAGTTGACTCTTGCCCTGGAGCAACAGCACCCATCCGTTGCGGATCCATAGAAGGATAGAATGGACGCTCGGTTGGAGGTGGTGGGGGAGGTAGGTTGAAGTAGTTAAAAGTAGCTTGCTCTTGAACAGCTATATTTGGTTGCTGGTGTTGCTGCTGAGAGATAACTGCTCGAGGAAGCATACCTCCATGTGATAAGATTCCTCCACCTGGATTTGGTTTCTGGGACTCCTCTCCATCACCTGTGCCCTCCAATTCAGACTTCGGGACCTGGGGTCTTCCCCACATCAGTTTCAGTCTGAGGCCTTTGATAACCAGCTTGTTTGCCAAATTATCAGCTGCCTTTTCTGAACCCTCTCGGCTTGTGTAGGTGACAAATGCACAAGCACGCTGTGGTACCATCCGAATAGATTCAATCTCACCATACCCATAGAACTGGTCCTTAAGATCCTCTTCTGAGACCCTCTCATCAAGGCCTCCTACATACAGTGTCCTGATGTTCATGTCCTCTGGTGGCACAAGAGAGGGCATTTCACCAGCCTTTCTCAGCAGCCTTGCTGCAACAGGGTCATTCACTCTGAAACACACAAAATGAACTGTCAGCACTGGTTATGTAAGAAAACTCTGAAGAGGATGCAAAACACATCATAAGACTCTGATCTTAGATCAAAATGCATCTTCCAAGCCACAAACTCATTACCATTTCAATGGTAAAGCAGGTCCTGGCCAGCTTGGGCAATTGACCACCCACCAGATAACTCATCAACAGTCTTTCCAAACAATCAAAACTAGGGACCTAACCTAGAACCTTGCCAAGAAATTACAGAAAGGTCTTTGCTGTATCTTCCACTTGAAAAACATACCCATAGTAGCGATCCTTGATGTTCTGTTGAGATAGTTCCCCAGTGACAGGCATTTCATGGCGATATGGACACTCGGCTCCTCTTGTGCACTCACCCCTCACAAAGAAACTGCAGATATGAGCACGATTTCTTTTGTAGTACGGCGTTGTCCGTTGCAGTTTCAAAATTGTGTCATTAGGCCGAGCCTTTCCATATGAAGACTCGTAATCCAGCCCTGCTCTTGCCTGCAACAACTCCAAATTGTCAGGTACCAGTACACGCAGTTGTATCAACCCTGCTAAAAATTATTTCTTAACAAAAGGCAGCTGCCATTCTTTTTGAGCTTGGTGTGAGAAACAAACATTTCTTGTTTTCATCGCATAATAAGAGTCACATGATAAAATGGAGACAAAGGGAGCAGTTTGGCAAGTGGCTGAAAGAAAGGTGGGCAACAGTGCTGACTAGACCAGATGTGCAGTAGCATTCCAATCACTGATTACATGGCCAATTTGACCAGATAGAAAGCACAAAGCATGAAAAGAAGGGAAAGAAAAAAAATAAAAAAAGAAGCAGGTCGCTCTTGTAACTAGATATGCCTTGCCAAAGTATATCTTGTGCTAATTTGTGAAGCCTACATCTAGCATGCTTGGTCTAACAGAGCAATAAGATGAAACAAAGAAGGGAAGACTACCTTTCGGTCCTGCTCTTCAGCAAAGTACTCCCGGTTGACATCGCTCTTAGCAATCGCATCACTTGTATCAATACCAAGGGCAGTATCTCTCACTTGGACAGGAAGCCCATACTCAAGGTCAAGTAAGCAGACCTCACACACATTCTTCAGTTTGCTGCATGTCTGGCACACCTCCGTCTTCTTGTAACGAGCATCTCGCCCAGGCCTCCACCGGAACACTGTAAAGGGTCGTGTGCAAATCTTGCACTCCTTATCAAAATCTGCTTTTGTCTGCAACCAAGAAATAAGGCCCCAAATCACAAGCTTAGAAGTTGCAAGAATGTTAAATGCAGTCTCTCAATGTGGCAACTGAAGGTCAGAATCACATTCAGAGTTCAAACCCTAATGCCCCCAGACATGTTTCCTGTGATACAATGGACAATGTACACAAACCAAGAGACAAGGCCCTAAATCACAAGCTTAAGAGTTGCAAGAATGTTAAATGCAGTCTCTCAATGTGAAGGTCAGAATCACATTCAGAGTTCAAACCCTAATGCCCCCGGACATGTTTCCTGTGTTACGATGGACCATGTACACAAAGATAGTGGATATCTCCACCACCAGTTTATGGCTCTACTGGGTAAATCCATCAGCAGTAGTGTAGAAACAAGAAGCCATCCTACACAAAACCTCAAGGATCCCGAATATGTCCATGCCATGTGCGCCATTTCGTCAAGGCCCGCTGACTGAAATGCCTCGAACTACGTCTCCGTCCCTCTGATAGGCGGGAGAGAAAACATGCAAGCTAACATCCGTAATCTGCCAAAACAGCCTTCTCAATAAATCCTTGATATGGAAACGCATCAAGAACAGACCATCCGAGAGAAAGCCAGAGAGGTTCGAGTTTTACCAGAAAAACTTTACAACGACAACAAATATAATAATAAAAGTTCCAAAAGACGACAGAGAAGGCGATAGAAAAATATACCATACGAACATAAGGGTTATCGCCTAGGCATGACTCGCAGATGATAGGGAAATCGGACCGCTCCCATCCATCAGCTTCCGTATCTCTCAGTAACCTATGCGCCATATCTAGTTTCTTTCTCTTGCACCAAAGCAATTTTTTTTAAAAATTCTTCTCCAAACTTCCGTGCTCGGAGAGAGAGAAATATATAGATCCCGCTGCTCTCTTGCTCCCTCCGCAAGACTTCTTTCGCGCAAAAACAAAAAACAAACACAGAACACTCCTGCAGTCTTGTTCTCGAAGAGAATTGTCCTACAAATTTTTCCCGCCGTGCTCTGTCTCGATCACACAAACCTCCTTTCTGCAAATAAATCGTCGTAACGCAACACAACGAATTTATTAGGAATGCTCGCCTCTCCGAAGCTCGTCTCTCTTCTCCTTCATTCCCTTGCTGATCAGGCAATGCGCTGTTTTAGGGTTTCGGGGGAAACATCCCTTCCACGACGCGGAAGAGGGGAGCTGCCCGGGAAGAAGCGCGAATCGAGTTTTCATCCGAAATCAGTAACAGAGTTTCAATGAATTTTTTTTCTGTTAGTCCGTTCCTTTGTAATTGTTAGGTTTCTACTTGGTGGGCCAGAATTGTCCTGTTTCAGGGTTTCGGGGGAAGCAGCCCGCCTGAAAACGCGGAATTGAGGGAGCTGCCCGGGAAGAAGCGCCAAACGAGTTTTCGTCCGAAATCAGTTAACAGAGTTCCAATGAAATTTTTTTTTTCTGTTGGTCGGTTCCTTTGTATTGTTAATTTTTTTAACTTGCTGGGCAAGAGTTGCACTGTTTACGGGTTTCGGGCGAAACCGCCCGCCCAAAACGCGGAAGTGGGGCAGCTGCCCGGGAAGAAGCGCGAAACGAGTCTTCATCAGAAATCAGTCACAGAGTTTCAATGAAATATTACTTTTCTGTTCGTCGGTTCTTTTGTAATTATTAAGGTTTTTAATTTTTTACTTACTTCTTGTGTAAAGAAATACCATAGGTACCTTGACAGGTTCCACACTAATTCTATTATTTTCAAAAATGACGAAAATTCTCAGAAAAATGGTTTTCTTCAGAAACCATTATTTTGTAAAGGAAATTAAAGAATCTTTTCAAGAATATTCTTCAAGTATTCTATTTTCCACCAAAAATTAATTAATTATTTGACAGACATGTGTTGAAGCTGCCCTTGTACTCTGGTGTACCTCGGTAAGTTTTTTTTCTCGTGTTAAGTTTTTATTTCATGTCCAGAGAAAATAAATGGCATGTTCGAGGGCAAATATTACTCAAAGAAGATGAATATGTAAATGATTTTGAATGCAGCTAAGGATGTTCATCAAATAATTAATTAATTTTGAAATTTCCATTTTCCAAATAAAGTATTCCTGAATATTCCAAAAGATCCTTCATTTTTCTTCTCAATATTGTGTTCTTTGAGAATGTTTTTTTTTTTTAAATTTTTAAATTTATAAATTTCAGCATTTCTAAAAATAATATAATTTGTTCCAAAGCAGCTAAGTTATTACAGCATTTTGGTCCAACATTGATTCTAACAAAAGTAGCAAAGAAAAATCCAAAGAAAAAGTTTTAATATCCAATCATCCATTCAATCATTTGTTCATCCATCTGGACATTCATTCATACATTCAATTTTGAAAAACTCCATTCACTTTTGGCCCTTTGTTGATGAACCCCAACTCCAAGCAACCTAGTCCAACCTCGATAAGGTTTCATCTTCCCCTCCTTGCTACCCCACATGGGCATACCTACACACTTCCACAGTTTCAAACTTCAAACCTTGGCTTCTTGCCGTCTCTCAAGCTCATCCACCATTGCCATTGTTGCATTCCTCTCTTTTCTTTTGCCTTGGAAGATATGAGGAGCACAAAGCCATCATTATCTTCGTCTTGATCATCCTTTTCATGTATGTTTTGATGATTTTGGTCTCAAAGATGTTTCATCGTTTTTTTTTCTTTGTGTTTTTAAAAAGAACTTCGCATTTTCTTTGGTAGGGTGAGGTCCAATTGTGTTTTTCTTTGGTTTTGTATAAAGAAGTTTGTGTTTCCTTTTGTAGGTTACACTTGAAGTTTGCAACATGACAACAATTTTATTTTGTTTTTAAGGTTCCTTTGGTAGGTTGCACTTGAAGATTGTACTACGATAACAATTTTCTTTCTTAATGATAGGTTGCACTCGAAGCTTGCGATGTAACAACAATTTGGGTTTTTTTTCAAGGTTGCACTTAAAGTAGTTTGCAACTCCATTGCACTTTCTTTTTCTTTTTTTTAAAAGTTGTGCTTGAATTAACTTGTAACACAATATTGTTGCATTGTTTTCTTTTATAGCTTGTGCTTGAAGCTTGTAACATAGCAATGTTGCATTGTTCTTTTTGTTTTCTTCATCTAGGATGATAATAAAAAGAGAGACACTCAAGATCTGTAACTAAATTCATTACTTAGTGTCAAACAACAACATGAGTTGAAAGCAACAATCAATGTCAAGAGGTGTAATCATACGAAGTTAAATAGATTCATCATATTCAAAGTTTAAACCTTCCTCTATGAAGAATGAATTTGGTGTGTAATTGGAAGTTGTAGAAAACGTAATAGATCAAAGAGAGCCAAACCACCAAGGTACTAAAACCTCTTCAAAAGCAATAAGACAACACATTGTTATTCAATCATGTATGAAACATTGGTCAAGAATTGCATCAATGAAAGCCATTTTTGTTCGCCTTTGATGACAACCCATGGACACAATAGCTTTAAGCATGTGTCATGAACTTTTCAGAAAAATTATGTTCATGGAAAAAAATTCATTCTTCTTTTTTTCATGGAAAATTTGGAATATTTGTTCACATAATCTATCTTTCACAACTTTTTCACAACTCCTGAAAAAGGAGTTTAGTGTATTTTAAATTATATTATTAAAATTACTGAGATTTTTCCCAAGCAAAAACTAGCCTACCCATTTATAAAAGTGTTTCCAAAATGATTAAAATGTTCCAAAATTATTATTATTTTGAATGCAATAATGTTAAAATTTGTCTTTTTAAAGATTTTTTTGAAAATATATGACCTATTTTAATTCTCTAATGGTTTGTGATGACCTTGATATTTCCTTTTCCTTTTCTCATTCAATAATCTTATGAACCTAAACATCTTTGAAATATTTTGAAAATGAAAGCAAACAATCAAGGGATTATAACCTCTTCAAAGAACATTGCTTTTAATGACAAAGATCAACCCATTCTTTAAACCCATACAGGGATTATGAAATATCTTCACTGATCGATGTTAACATCATGTTCTTGGAAGGTAGGTAGGTGGTTGCATGGGAAGGTCAAAATAATACCTAGTTGATGTTCTTGCAATAACCTCATCAATTAACACTAACATCACGAACGTGGTGAGTAGAAGGTATTAGGGGACATGGAGAACAAACTAATACCTATTAAATGTCTTGCAATATCTTTGTCAATCAACATTGGCATCATGTATTTGATGAATATATAGGTAGGCAAGGGGGGTCAAATTAATACCTATCTAATGTTATTGCAATATCCTCTATTGATTGACATTAATATGACATAAGTGGCGGGTAGGCATGTTATTGGGGGCGGATAAATTAAAATAAGAAGTGAGGTGACAAAATAGGCCTTTTAAGTAGGTAAGAAGGGGGGTTAATGAACATTTTAGCATATTTATGGTCTATTGGTACCCTTTTTTTCTTTTTTCTTTTTTGTCTTTATCCATTAGAGATAATGGGTTTTATAAAGGCAACAATAGCTTCCAACTAAGAAATGGTAATCTTAATGTTCATGTAATAACAACAATAGTAATGTCAAATTTCATTACAACTATTGGAAGAAGAAAAGGGTGATAATGACAAAGGGAGTTGTAGGGGTTTTTTTTATTAAGGGGGGAGGGTGGATGTTAGGCTAAACGTACCTTGGTAAAAGTGCACATTTTTTCAAAGGTAAAAGTCATACAACACATGTTGCACCTAGGAAATGATAATATTGTAAAACAATTAAGGTCATTTTGTTAGACAATGGGGAGGTTCTCAAAGTCCACAATCCTCATTAGCACCAACAACACTTGTGGAAAAAAAAAGTGTAAAGTAAGGGGGATTTCTAAAATAATGCATTTTAAGAACCCAACAACAACATAAAGTATAAAATTTCATAGAAGAAAATGATGTTGCCAAGGATCTAAAGAAAAAGGGGTTTCTATTTTGGTTGTGAGGCCCACCAACAAACCAAAACAAATTAAAGTTTGTATTTGGATAAAATTTGCATTACTTACCACTTTGGTTGGTTGATTGTGTGGTTAAGTAGGTCAAAACTAGTGTTGATTTGTAGTTATTTACTTGGTTGGATAAATTAAAACCAATGTTGGTTACCATTGGTTTGTAATTAAGTCCATTTGAATAGCAATGGAAGAGAGTGGAATGGGATGTTTCCCAAAAAGTATAAAGTAAGGAAAGAAATGAAACAAAGAGGTGTGTTTGGACATCTTGTAACCCATGGTGATGTAAGGTAGGGCCAAGTCCCAATCCTTTTTGTTCCCAGTGAAGTAAATATTTCGAAGTCCTTTTTTGCATGTCTGAACCATCCTCTCTACAAGGCCATCAACTTGGGGATGATCCCTTGAAGTTTGGCGATGTTAATGAGAGCATGGTCAAGTAGGCCTTGGAATTCTCCTTTGAATTCTAATCCTTGATCAGTAAGGCACTCAGCACAAGCCCTAAACCTACATAGGACCTATTGTAAGAAAGCCTGGCTGGTGTTGTGTGATGACTTGTTCAATAATACAACAAGCTCGACCCACTTTGAAAATTGTTCAATCATAATCATGATGTAGACATTACCTTGAAGGTTTGTGGTAACTCTCTAAGTAAATCACATGACTAGCAATAGAACATGATGCACTCTTAAGTCCCTTGTTGAACCCACTTGAGGGTCCAACAATGTAAAGTTGCGGAAAGTTGGGACTTGAGGGTCGCTCCCGACTTCCAGCACTAAAAGGGGGTAGAGGGGCGTGCTAGAAGTCCCAGGATTAGACTAGGAAGAGGGACTAGATTATCAAGCTCGAATCTGCATCTAAAACCAACCACAAGAAGGTTAGTTAGCATTCGGGAACACCTTTGGGTGTTGGGACAAGTCACGGGCACTTTCACACACAAGACTCACCACGGCCCGGAGTCGAGGGAAGCCACCACCTTCCCCTATATAGTATTCTCTGCATCTCACCACAGAGGCTACATCCAAATGGCTCTTTTTCCTGGGACTCTCAAATTGGAGTCCCGAAACTGTCCCGAGTTGGAGTCCCGGGACTTTGGACGCTCATAGCTCCTCGCCTTGAACTCAGATCGGGACGAGGTCTAAACCAAAGTTGTAGCTCTCGTCAAGAGCTTTCCAATGCCATGTCGCACTCCTTCAGGCGACGTCGGGAAGAGGTCGATTCTTGACTTTTAGTGGTCGGGAGTCAAACTAGCAGTTTGACTCCCAGCCCTTCTTTTGCCCATAACTTGGGCTACAAATGTCCAAATGGCCCATACGAGGCCATTTGGCCATCTGCACTTCAAGACCTTTTCATTGACATAAAGAACGCACCAATGCAAAGAGATTTGACCCCTCAAATTGTCTTCTGAGTTTTTGGGAGTCCCGGAGGACTCCATTTTCTCACTTTTGGGAGTGTGAGTTGCATTCTCACACTTGGCCCCAAAGTGGGGTTGCGACAGAACATGCCCTGAATAGGGAGTGGAGAAAGTGTGAGTTGTTAAGAAGAGAAGGAAATTCTCACTCTATCACATTGTTCACACCTAGCAATGACGTTTCGGACTTGAGCATACATACTTCTCCAATGGTAATGAGGAATGAGAAGGTTATAAGTATGCTTAATTCCAAAGTGTCCAAGCTCCGAATGTACCTTCTGAATAAAACCAGGTCATTCATGTGGTGGAAGAACCACTCTGTCACCTTGTGGTAAGCATTGGATGAGGTGATTGTCCCTCCTTGAGTAGTGTTTGGATCGTTGTTATATGCGATCTCGATGACTTAATGTAACTTGGGGAGGGTATTCCCCATGCTGAAAAAACCTCAGATTGTCTAAGTTTTCCCATATATCCACAATGGGATGTTCAACCAGATTACATTGCATTAGTGCAAGTTAATTAGATGCATAAGATACATGTACTGCTGGAATTTGATCGAGGTCTTGCCTGGCTTTTAAGAAATCTTTAAAGGTAGTGAAAGGTCTTCATGACATGGTATCCACGTTTTGATGTGTAATAACAAGTTGGTGAATAACCTTGAACTCATAAGCGCCCAACGAACTAACTTATCGGTAAGCTTGTCATTGGTCATTAACCACTTGATAGGTTAGTGGTCGGTATACAAAGTGAACTTGGTGCCATAAAGATAGGGCCTGAAATGTATGATGGCCTATACAATAGCAAGACACTCCCTTTCGTATGAAGAGTAGTTGCTTTTAGCCTTGTTGTTGCTTTGGGATGCATAGGTGATAACATATTCCTTGCCTTTCTCATCAAGTTGGCCAAGAATAACACCAATACCAATAGCATTATAGTGAGTGTGTAGAATGAAAACCTTGCTGAAATTAGGTCTTTTCATAATGGGGAACTTTGAAAGCTTTTCCTTGAGTGTGTCTTAAGTTCCTAAACCTTTTCACTCCATGTCCAAACAACATCCTTTTTTAACAATGCATAAAGAAGATGAGCAATAATACTGAAGTCTTGGACATAAATCCTGTAATAATTACATAGTTCGATGAAGTTCCTTAAAGTGTGAACATCAGTAGGATTGGGCATTTCCAAAATGGCTACTACTTTGGCCCAATGAACCATAATACCATTGGCAAAATTCTATGTCCAAGGTAAACTATTGAGGTGACAACAAACTCACATTTTTTAGGATGGATCTTCATATTGACTTTGTGGAGCCTGTTGAATAATTCCTCAAGATGAACCAAGTGCTACAAGAGTCCCTTGCTATGCACTAGGACGTCATTTATGTAGCATTTCAGGAAATTTACCCCTTCGAGAACCTGGTCCATGAATTGCTGAAAGAAAACAAGTGCATTCTTCAGTCCAAAAGGCATCACAAGCCATTCCCATGACTTGTTGCTTCCATGGAATGTCGTTTTCTTGTGATCCTTCACAACGAACATAATCTGGTTAAAACCTTGCCTCAAATACACAATTGTGAAGATGTTTGACTCTCTAATGCTACTAAATAATTCTTCAAGGATGGGGATGGGGTACTTGTCTTGAGGTGTAACCAAGTTCAAAGGCCTATAATCCCCGCACATCCTTTTCTTAGTTCATAATCCAACTAAATCCATCTTTGTTGGCATTACTGTAATGGCTACAAAATTAGAACTTGATGGCTGAATCAAACCAGCCTCATGGAGCTATTTGCATCTTTCATCTACCAGTTCCCACTCATGCTTGCACAACCTATGCCTCTTCTGATAGATGGGTGTCTCATCTATCAGGTCTTTAGAGAACTACATGGTCTTACACCTACCTAAGTTTTTCATTAAGAATGCGAACACATTCGCATACTTAATTAGCAAGTTTGTGACCTGGTGTCTTTCCTTCTTCGTGAGCTAGTTCCCCATAACGAAAGGGTAGTTGGAAACACATGGAATGGAGTTGGAAAGTGTGTTTGAAGAACCTAGTGTATTGGGTTGTCCATTATCCAACTGCGAAGATTCGTAGAAGGTTGTAATTGTTTTTCTAGAAGTTGATGTACCTCCCATGTATCAGAAACAACTTAAGTCAAATTACATGGTACCTCCTCTCCCCAAACATTAAGAGTGAAATGTAGAGTGTTGAAGATAGGTAAGTGTACTTGGTCAAGGTGCCATGTAGTCGCATTATCAGAACTGCAAGTTGATTGAATCAATGCTGGTGTTGTGTACATTTGAAAGAGTACACAGGTTACCAACAACCATGTAAGGGAGTTCAGGTCCATGCCTCTCCCCAGTAGAGCGTTATGCTCCAATCTAGTCACCTTGGTGTGACTAGTATTACCAGTTTGGAACCCCATAGCCCTTTCTCTTTCTTCTTGGCTTGGTTCATCCCAAGTGGTTGAAGCATGACGATACACCAGGCCTGGTCCATCTCCCTGAAAGGCGTGTGTTCTTGGGAAGGAAACAAAGGTGGGCCAAGCACCTTTCAGTTTTCCTATTATGTTTGTAAGAAACCAAGGAGGTTTCTTTTACTTTGTAACTAGTTGGCAAGAACTCTGATTATCCAATATGTGAGAAACCTACAGGTTGGGGTCTTTGATGGTGTATCTCAGAGCTAATTGCAGAACTGAAAGTGGTGCAAGGTTGGTCCACTAGTTGCGAAGTCGGTATGCATAGGAACCGCATTGTGCTACATCGAGTAAAAGTGACTCTCCAAGGTAATGCTTGATTAATGTGTAGTGCTCCTGAACTTTCTTCTTTTGGTCAAGCAAAGAAGGGGTGTTTTCAATTACATAACCAAGCATAGGAGAAATGGATTGAGCCCAGGTGATCAATCTTATCATGTCCGTGAAGAGACCAAATCTTGTGTCACTCAAGCCTTTTCCAAATCCAATCGTTGAAAATCCTTGACACTCCCAACCTAAAATGATGAGGTCCATAGGGCCAAGTAATTCCATGTTTTTTTTGAATTAGTTATATGTCAAAGGGCAAGAAAGTGAAACTGGCCTTCCATGCAATGGTTACAAACTGTTGTGGAAAAATCTGGCTATGAGTTCCATCATTCTCGATGCCATCACTTGCCTTGTAATAAGATCAATGTCTACAAAGAAATAATTTTAAACCACCATCCCTGACTATAGTAAGGCTTCGAGACCTGTACCAATACTACCAAAAAACTCTAATAATGTAATCCCCTCATTAGGCGGTGTCTAGGTGATTAGCTAATGAAGTACTAATTTAATCGATTCGCCATGGCTTTCTATGTTCTCAAAATTAAACAAAGTTTTGACCAAGGGCTCGTGAGCTGCTTTGAACCTCTATAAAACCTTTGGTTCGTGTTGAATGTCAATAGGAACCACCTTCAAGCTTCTAGTAGTTTGGGCGTAAGTTGTTTCCTCTTCATCTCCCTTTATCCACTTGTGGCTAACTTATTGGATGTAGGACATGGTGTGTGTTTCCTTGAGCATACAATGGTGAACCATATGACTATGGTTCCCATGTAAATCAAGGGGATGTATTCCAAGTGGTGGCCATTAATCGCCCAATCCACTTGATAGTACACATGCTCAAACCAGTTATTAATCGTGAAACCTGGTGGAAACAAGGTTTCATGCCCAATGAACACATTGTAACTGGTGGCATTGGTGATTAAACATCTAACTTGTAGGCAAAGCTCCTAATCTGTACTTTTATTGAAGTTAAGTGTAATCAAGTCCGATGTGAATTTGCCACATAAATTTCCGTAGTTTGGAGTCGAGCATGCCCATTTTCTTAATGAATTGAACTCCAAGAATCACTGGTTGGGCACCTCTATCAAGAAGTACCACTTTGGGTGTATGTCCTCCCACCTGGATTGTTGACTCAATATTGTCAACAATGGCAACTCCAATGGCAATGGAAGTTCTTTCACTAGGCATCACCTTTGGAAATGAATGAAAAACTTTGTGGAAACAATGGCTATCCATAACGCCTTTATTGAGTAACAAATCCACAAGTGAGGTGTTCTTAGCTCCCTTCTAATATGTGAATGTAAAATCAAAGGTAGGAGAGCCCTAGTTTAGCCATGTTAAAACCAGTGACCAAATTACGAACGCCATCTACAACATGTGAGCCAATTGAATGCCTTTCCAAGGTGTTGGATGGGACCCTTGTAGCATGTGGATCAATGATTAATAAAGGACCTGATGTAGTGTTCAGGGTATCCTTTAGTACTATAATTATGTCCTTGGTGCTTAGCTTCAAATCTTGAAACTAAACAACAATGTATTCAGAATCTTTTGCACCACTTCACACATTTAAAGTTGGCATTCCATAAGTTGATCAGTGGAAAATTGTGTGTTTTCCTAATGTACATGTATTCTTGGGACACGAGAATTTAATGCCCTAGTAGCTTGTGGTGTAGTAATTTCCTACCCTTTCGTTAACAAGGTGTGTTCTTCTTCCATGTTGAAAAGGTGAAAAGATTGTGGCATGATTGTTCGAGCTCCTCTAGCCCTGGTAATGAAACTTGAACTAGATGTGAATCCATCAATTTGAATTACTTGTCTAGTGGCAGAAATTATGGGTGCCACACTAGCCTTTCATGCCACGAAGTAGGAAAGGCAAAAAAATTGGCAAATTTTGGTGTGAGATTAAAATTGTGTGCACTCGAAAAAACATATTCCCCAACCATGGCATCATGTGGGAGGCCATAGAACAACCTAGGAGGTCCTTCCCGTGATCTTGAACCTTGTATAGGTTGGGCATGACTAGCTAGTTGGGAAGACTTGTTTTTTAGATTAGCGAGTTGAGCCTTTAATGATTTGAGTTCATTTTGCAGAGTTTGAACTTGAGTAGCATGGGTTTGAAGCACCTCCCTCTTGTCAGCATTGTGCTCTTTCTTCTTAACATTCTTAGTGGAATTGCCCTTGGTGGGGAAAGCTTAAATGAAAGGTTGAGGTGCCTTGGCTTTTGGTTGAAAGGGAGCGGAAGATGTTGGCAGATTTTGCCATGGTAATCAAAGTTGCTTTTGTTCTGGGAACTTGGTAAAACAAATAGCTTCCTGATGTCCCTCTTTCCCACAATAATCACAAAAGAGATCTTCGAAATGAATGTTGCACTCACTAACTTTATGGGCAGGATTGCCATAGTAGTTACAAAAAGGTAGGATGGGTGCAACCGAGTGCACTACTTTAGCCCTTGAAAAAAAGGTGATGATCTGGTTGGCGTAGTTGGTGGAGGCTAAGGCCTTGAACGTGATGGAGGCCTCATAGTATTGACTTTATAGTGTGCATGAGTTAATTCCAGCTATTCAAAAATGTCGTAGACATCTAGCAACATGTGTACGAATCTTTAAATTCTACAAAAATCCATTGCAAAACCTACGCATGGAATGTCGAGTGTTGGGAAATCTCAAAAAGAAAACATCAAGGTTTTTATGGAATACAAGGTTTTTGGGATTAACAACAAGAAAATGATTATTTTTGTAACACAACTCTTGTAAAATTGCACTGTAGGATCCAAAATAGAAGCTCAAAATTTTGTTGCAGTTGCTGCAAATGAGAAAGTGGCTACATAAACTACTTTCAAATGTAGGGTACATTGCTACACCAGACGACTAGAGTTTGCTATTCGTTTTGTGCAAACCCCAAAATATCACAATAGGACTAAGCATATTGGTATACAATATCATATAATTCAAGGTTTTCAAAACACAAGGAGAGCACACTGGAATATGTTGGGACTAATCAGCAAGTGGCAGATCTTCTTATAAAGAGTTTGTACCAACGATAGAGAAGTTTAATTGCATCAAAAGAATGCTACTGGTTGATTTGCATACAGTACAGACAATCTTTTTCTAATAAATTTGCAATCTCTTTTTGTTGCAGTCAATGCATAAATTTTGAGCAAGCATGTGTACACTCAGGAAATAATTTGAGTGTGTGCAGGTCCTGTAAAACAATCTCTGCTTGCTTACAATGATTGATCAGCACCCAAGATCTATAAATATATCCACCTGGGATGGATCGATGTACTGCAGCTGCTAATCCAAACATTACAACTGCATAATTTGATATTGGCGTTCAAAGAATAATTTAAATCTTTGTTGTCAGCAATGGCCGACATGATCTTTATGCCTTACAGTCCAAAAATTACAATTCCAAATTGGGGCCAGGATCTATACATGTATCGGTTCAAGTCTAAGGTCCCCACAATAATTTATTATTTACAGTTAGGTGGGGAAGATCTGCAACTCGGCAGACTTATCCTTTTGTCTCAAAGAATGTTGGGTGTGCAGAGAAATAATTCTACTTCAATGTGAAGAATCTAGAGATTGGATTCTAGCTCCAATTCAATACTGATCTTGAATATTGAGCTTTTCCAAAACTAACTACAAAGAAAAATTGGAAGATCAGATCAGCTGCTGCAGCAACTGGCAACAAATTGCATATTGAGATTGCAGCTAGATCAGCTTCTCTGAAGTGCTAGTATACCATTTGGATCCACACGGCATTGCCAGGAGTGCCAGCTTGCATGGGGAAGAGCATGTAGTATTGAGGAGGAGCGACATTAGCATTGGGAGGAGCTGTCACAGTGACTGTGAACCTCGACGCAGCTGCTGCACCCGCACCCGCCTGCTGCACCGGAACTG
>Ga0116227_10009057_pt1 | contig 18291 bp, 15 predicted proteins | sample S1TSphgellanicum_FD_89693 | JGI IMG/M metagenome (GOLD analysis project Ga0116227, IMG submission 89693) | Host-associated microbial communities from peat moss isolated from Minnesota, USA - S1T2_Fb - Sphagnum magellanicum MG | ecosystem: Host-associated > Plants > Peat moss > Unclassified... | reverse complement strand
TGGCGGCGGGTACTGTACACTCATAATCAATATTAAAAGTATGAGTTTAGTATAGTTAGCAGAGTTTTTTTATAAATTGCTTAACAGCATAATTTTAAAGAGAATATACAATTTTAAAAAATGAAATAAATATTAAAAAAACAAAAAGAGGATTTGACTGTTTTACATTAGCAACGATAATGTATAAATGGCTGATGGTTTATAAATTCATAAAAAAAGGCTGCTTTTAGTAAATTTTTTTTTTAATTTCGGCCATTTACTTATAGAAATAGAAAAATAATATTATAATTAAGCTTTTTAATTATCTTCACAATAAATTTCAGGCACTTAAATAAATCTACATGAAGAAACTTTCGCTTCAACTGTTTTTGTCATTCATACCGATACTGTTCTTACTATTAGTATTAAATTCATGCTCCACTACTAAAAACATTAAGTACTTTAATGATATACCCGACTCTGGGCAATTGAAGAATATTCCCAAAGTTTCTTTTACGGAACCTAAAATACAGGTTGATGATATACTTACAATTGTAGTGTCGTTAGCTGATCCCGCGGCTGGGCAAAATATTAACCTGGGCAATATCGCTGTTAGCGGAATGGCGCCATCAACTTCAAACCAATCTACATCCCAGCCTGTTGTCAGCGGTTATCTAGTTAACAAGGAAGGGGACGTACAATTGCCGATTGTTGGCAAAGTGCATGTACAGGGTTTAACTACAAGTGAAGCTCAAAAAGCCATAACGGCACAAACTTCAAATTTTTATAAAGACCCTTCAGTAATAGTGAGGTATGCCAATTTTAAGGTGACTGTTACGGGTGAGGTTACAAAACCGTCAACGTATGTGATGCCGAATGAAAAGGTTACGATATTAGACGCCCTCGCAATGGCCGGCGACCTGACTATTTATGGAAAAAGAGATAATATTTTGTTACTAAGAGATAATGAAAACGGACAAAAAATTCCTTACAGAATCGATTTGACAAAAAGCGATATTATGGACAAACCTTATTATTATTTGAGGCAGAATGATTACATATACGTTGAACCTTCTCAAGGTAAAGTAGCTGCAAACGATATAGCACAAGCCAGGACATATGCTATATTAAGCTCGATTATAACTGTAGTAGTAGTAATTATAAGCAGGATTAATTTCAAATAGTAGTATTAGATGAGTAAGCAACAGCGTAATATTACCCTGGATACATCAGAGGAAAAAGGATTTGATTATAAAGAGCTTTTAGGAAAAGTTATAAGCTATTGGTTTTTATATGTTATAAGCATATTAGTGTGCGTAACAGCTTCTGTACTTTATGTAAGGTGGGCCACCCCCGACTATAAAATAACCAGTAAAATATTGGTTGAAGACCAGAAAAGTAGCTCTTCAGGGATGGGGACAAATATGCTTAGCGATTTTTCTAGTTTATTTGACCTGCCAAGTAACGCGCAAAATGAGATAGACATTTTGAAAACACGTACTTTAATGGCGAAGGTAGTCGATCAGATGAAACTGAATGTTACCTTGTTCAAACAGGGTAGGTTTAGGGCAGATGAACTCTTTAAAAATGAACCATTTGATGTTGAAGTAAATTATAAAACCGATTCGATCAGTTCGAGGATATCCAAGATCCAATTATTGAAAAGTGGCAAGATTCATTTTGTTAATAAAAAAGAGAATATTGATGTTGAGGTACGTTACGGCGATATTATCCACCTAAGCCAGTTCGACCTTTTTTTTGTTAAAAACCCGGCTTTTAAGGTTGAATCTGGCGAATTTATTTTAAGTATAGTATCAAAAGATAGCAAAGTTGAGGCGCTTTCCAAAGCATTTGATGCGCAGCTTTCTGATAAGCAAAGCACTACCATAGATCTTACTTTAAATTATCCTGTTGCAGCTAAAGGAGAAGTTATTTTGCAATCTATAATGAATAACTATCTGCAAGGAAATCATGACAATAAGGTTCAAACCGCAGATAGCACTATAGCTTTCATAGATAAGCGGTTATCTATTGTTCAAAAGGAGTTAACTGTGGTGGAAAATGATTTTGCAGGATTTAAAAGTTCAAACAACATAGCTGATGTTGATGAACAATCTAAAGCCCTTGTTACTAGTGCAAGCGATTACAACAATCAATTAAATACTCAAGAAATTCAATTAGCGGTAATTAACGATTTGGAGAAAGTTATTAAAGACCCTAATAATAAAACCATTATCCCAAGTTCGCTGGGCGATCAGGACCCGGTATTTGCAGGCGCTATAGGCAAGTATAATGATCTTTTGATAGAGAGAGATAAATTAAACATGTCTTACAATAGTGATAACCCTGTTGTAAAGAATTTAGATGAGCAAATTAGTAATGTTAAAATTAACCTTGTTAAAAGCTTTGAAACATACAAAAAAGGGTTACAGGTTGCTAAAAATGAACTTGCAAACCGGAATGGAGCTATTATCAACGAAATAAAAAGTGTTCCTAAAAAGGAGCAACAATTTTTAGATTACTCACGGCAACAGAATTTGAAGCAAGAATTATATCTGTACTTGCTGCAAAAAAGGGAAGAGACTATGATCTCTAAAACGTCAACAATTGCCAGTTCTAGAATAATTGACAGTGCCAAAAGCGATCAGGAGCCTTACAAACCCAACGGCCCGCTGATATACTTGGCTGGGTTTGCTTTGGGCTTATTATTACCTTTCGGTTTCTTGTACTTCAAAGATAGCCTAAACTTAAAGATAGTATCGCGGATGGATATTGAAGCCAACACCGTAGTACCTGTTCTGGCAGAAATTGGCAACAACACCGATAGTGTAAGCTTGGTCGTAACGGATAATTCAAGATCTGTCATAGCAGAACAATTTCGAAGTTTTAGAACTAATCTGCAATTTTTATTTAGAAAAGACGAACCACAGGTTATAATGTTTACCTCAAGCATGAGCGGGGAGGGCAAAACATTTGTTTCGTTGAATTTAGGCAGTACGTTAGCGCTTACTGGTAAAAGAGTTATATTTTTAGAGCTTGACTTGCGCAAGCCTAAACTATCAACCAGTTTGGGCCTTGATTATAACCATGGTTTTACTAACTATATAGTTTCGGAAAGAGACGATATTGATAATTTTATACAGCCATTATACTTTAGTGAAAATTGCTTTTTAATGAGCTCGGGGCCTATACCGCCAAACCCGTCAGAATTATTACTTAGTGAAAGAGCGGCACAATTATTTGCTAGGTTGAAAAAGGAGTATGACTTTATAGTTATTGACAGCTCACCAGTAGGTTTGGTTTCCGATGCTTTAATTATCGAAAAGTTTGTTGATCTGACTTTGTATCTCGTGCGTCAGAATTACACCTTTAAATCTCAACTGGAAATTGTGAACAAACTGGTTAATGAGGGAAAACTAAAGCGCACTTACCTAGCTGTTAATGACATCAAGACCAATAAAGCAGGTTATTATGGCTACGGTTATGGTTATGGTTACGGTTACGGTTACGGCAACTATAATCAGGAAGTGAAAAAGAATAAGCTGTTTGATATTTTTAAGAAAAAATCTTAACGCCTTCAAAAAATGAATAGCTATGTTGAGATCTACATCTTTTACTCAACGCAATCTATTTTCTTAGGCATAATATTAATATTATGTCATCCTTCTTTTTGATAGCTTAAATTTAACTATAACAATATGTTTTCAAAGGTTTTTTCTAAAGAAGAGGATCCAAACAAAATTTACTTCGCAACGATATTAGACGCCAAGAATAAATTCCTTTATATCAATTCATATTTAGTTGCTTATAATTTTTCAAAAAAGATAAATCAGCGTTTCCCCAAAAACGAAGTAAATATATTTTGCGGTTTATGGTACTCGCATGAAAATTTAAAAGATGTAATAAAATTAATTTATGTAGTGCTTCGTAACGCTATTATATTTCCTAATATAAAGTTGCATATATTGTGTAATACAAAAAAAGAATTGAAAATATTACGCTACTTTGGCATTAAAAGTATATACTGTAACCATAATGCTTTCTTAGATGCCGATATTTTTACTATAAAGAGCGGAATTGACAAGATTTATCCGTGTGTTTATAATGCTGTTTTGTCTGATTTTAAAAGGCACGAGCTTCTGGCGTACATCAATGGAGAAGTTGCCTTGGTTACTTATGGTTTTAAAAACGTAGCATATAAAAACAAAATTGATAAAATTATAAAGAAGCCGATATGGTTAAACTATCAGCGTAATGCCGGTGCACCATCGTTTTTGTCGACCGATGAAATAGTAAAAATATATAATCAGTCTCATATCGGACTGGCATTATCAGGTATAGAGGGTGCAATGTACGCCTCAGGCGAATATCTATTGTGTGGGATTCCTATTGTGTCTACCGAATCCAAAGGTGGGCGTGATGTATTCTTTAACGAATATAATTCGATAATTTGCGCTGCCGATGCACAGGATGTTGCTAAAAGCGTGGGAATCTTATTGAAAAAACCAATAGATCCTGAGAGAATAAGAAATGAAATGATTTTAAATATGGAAGGCCACAGGAAAACTTTTGTCGATTACGTAAATTCCATATATAAAGAAAAAGGAATAGATATTGACATAAGGGACACCTGGAATAACTGGTTTGTGAATAAGTTGCGTAATGAGGCAACATTAAATCAATATATAGGTTTGTTAGAAAACGATTAATTTAGATTCAATTCAAGAGCACCCCCGTAAAATAAAAAGATCTATCTTTAAAGGATTACAATTAATATGCAAATAACCAACGAAAACTTTTCTCTAAAAGATCAATTCTTGGTTTTTCTGCTTTTGCTGCTTTCGGGTAGCCCTATAATATCTAACGTTGGTAAATTAAGTTATGCCCTTTCTATATTCATTGTACTCATCATTATTCAAGGTAAAATAAAAGAGAAAAAGCTATTTAAAAAATTCCTTTTACAGATACTGTTTGCCATTGCCGTTATCTTTTTTTGCCAAAAAATAATTCTTGGATTTTTATCCATTTTGGGTGCACTTAATTATATGTCCAAAATAGTTTTAGGTGCGGTCATCATTAATCATTTAAACAACAGGTTCCCCGAAATATTTTTCAAGGTACTTACTAAACTCAGCTTAATATCATTATTCGGCTTTCTCTTTTTTAATTTCTTGGGTATGGGCATGCCTGGTATAAGTTCAGGCAATCACACATCATTGATCTTTTTTGCAACCACAACAGACCACCCTACCCGAAATGAAGGCATGTTTTGGGAGCCTGGTGCTTTTGGTGGAATGATAACTTTATGCTTGGCCCTAAACTTTAATAATATACAGCAATACCTGCGCACAAAAAAAATAAGTTTATTGATAATTTTGCTAGCGCTGCTTACAACACAAAGTACCACAACTTACATAGTATGTTTTTTATTGCTGGCATTTAACTTTTTACTGAAAGCGAATAAAATATTAGTCCTTATTCTCCTGCCATTTGTTATTATCAGCACAAGTTATATATATTTTTCCACCGACTTTTTGAGCGAAAAAATTACCCATCAGTTAGAAGATGCTTCGGAAAATACCCACACGTCAAACCAAGAGTTTTCAAACACCCGCTTTGGTTCTTTTTTATTTGATTTGCATTATATTCAGAAGCATCCGATCATCGGAAATGGCTTGAGTGAGGAAACAAGATATGCCGACCACCCTTTTTTAATAAGTGAAATAAAACAGGGCGAGAATCTAGGCAACGGTAATGGTTTCTCCAACTACCTTGCATGTATGGGCATTCCATTTGTATTAATGTTTTTTATATTAACATATACGGCTGTAAGGAAAAATAACAATGCTATATCTTCGGCCATTATCATTATCGCTATCTTTTTCATACTACAAGGCGAGCAATGGTTAGGTGCGGCAATATTTTTAGGTCTGCCATTTTTATATTTGAAAGGAAAAACAACTGAGCTAAAGCCCATAGACCTGGCAGATGAGGAAATATCCACAGAATTAACTGCACCCATCCATACATCTGTTTTTTAAATATTCTTTATTTAAGCAGTTGTATAAAGTTATATGAAAACTTGCTAATTAACCTATCATAATCTATTTTAACAGGGTCTGGCGGAGTTTGCAGTATTTTTTCCATTACTTTCATCAGTTCGGCCGCGTTATAGGGGTTGAAGAATATGCAATTGTCTTTAATTTGTTCGTTGTGCAGTGGTATGTCAGAAATAATGATGTTATGGCTAAGAGCCTTTGCATCCTCAACAACCGTACTCCACCCTTCAAATAACGACGGTTGAATAATGGATAATGATTTATTCATTAATTGCAGTTGCTCATCGCGGCCGATAAAACCCAGGGACACAATGGTTTCATCCAGGTTATTTTTTGAAACGTAATCCTTTATGTGAACTATATAATCGGGGTTTCTGAAATCATCTTCTTTGCCTGTAAAAACCACCTGGAAAATGTAGCCAGCTTCTTTTAATAATTTTGCAGCTTCAATTACCACCATATGGTTTTTATGTTTCCAAAATTGGTTTGAAACAATAAAATAGGGTTGCCTAATATTAAAATGTTCTTTTAGCGCATCAATTGAAATTGACTTATAGGTATCGCCGATATTTGTAGAAAATTGCAGTATAAACTTGGGATTTTCATTTTTAGGGTAAAACTTGTTATAATCATCCAGTGCTGTTTGGCTGCTAAAAACTATTGGCAATTTTGAATGCATTATTTTTAAATGGCTTTCTTCGCGCTCCTTTAGCTGGGTATCGGAGAAAAAATGAGGTAGATATTTTTCCTGAAAATCGGGTATCCATATGTACAGGTTATCAACGTTACTTAAATCCCAAGTGGTAGTAGCGGGGTATAAATTTGCCACCCGTTTTTGTGGTATTCGTTTTTTTAACCATTTTTTTTTAAATAACTTACGTGTAACTAGATTCACCCCTCTAATAATGAAATTATAAGAGTTGTTGAATTTTAGATAGGATATATACGGGTAATCTATCGTTTTAATAGATTCGAGAGAACTTTCGGGCCCCTCGTAACAAATTATTATTTCCGGCTGAAATTCATCAGGCAGTGTTAATAGGTTTTTTACAATATTTACAATGTAGTACGTCCCGCCTATCCAATTACTATGGTATTTATATATAAGGGTTACTGATTTTCTTTGAGCCATTTTACTGTATTATTAAGTCCTTCTTTAATACTGAATTTAGGCTCGAACCCGAAATTTTTCACTACGGATATATCAGCTTTCCAGTTTAAGGGATCCCCTGGCTTAACTATCTGGTTAAATTTTAATACGATTTTTTCATCTATTAAATGACAAAATATTTTTGCAGCTTCACCAATGCTGGTTTCGATACCCGAGGCGATATTAACCGATTCGCCATTGAACAGTCCATTTTTAATAATAGAAGTAATTGCAGCTAGCAGGTCCTGAATGTAAATAAAATCCCTGGTTTCGTTACCGGTACCAAATAGTTCTATTTCGTTACCCCTTAATGATTTTTGGTATATATCCCAAAACAACTGCTTTTTCAAATGCTCGCCATATACAGAAAAAAGTCTTAAATTAATTACCTGTAAATTATACAGGTAATAATACTCCTTACATATCTGCTCTGAATAAAGCTTATGCCAGCCGTACGGCGAAAGTGGTTTAAGGTTTACTCTCTCTTTAATAGGATTTTCTGAAGGGTTGCCATACACCGCCGCGGATGACATGTTGATGAACTTGCACATAGGGTTATGAACACGTATAGCATCAAGTATTTTAATGGTGTTGGTTACGTTTAATTCAAAATCAAAAACCGGTCTGTTTATGGATATCGGTACACTACCGTTGCCGCTCGCATTTATGCATATATCAAACTGATTATCTTCAAATATCCTTTCGTAGCTGGTGTTGACCTTATCGAGCACAAAATGTTTTTTTTGGCTTGGATTTGGAAAAACATCCGCTCCAAAAACTTCATTTTCTTTGGAAAGATTGTTATAAACATGTGTCCCTATAAATCCGTTCGAGCCAATAACTAATATTTTCATTTTTTTCTAAATTCTGGTGAAATTTCTTTGATTAGTACAGCCGGGTTACCGCCAACAATTGTCCATGGAGCTACATCTTTAGTAACAACGCTGCCTGCCCCAACTATCGCACCTTCGCCAATGGTAACTCCTTTTAATATGATACAGTTCATACCGATCCACGAATTTGAACGGATAGTGATCCGTTTACAGTTAACCGATGCCCAGTTTTTGCCATTAAGAAGATGTTTGCCGCTTTTATAGCTATTCAGTTGCTGTATCATATCTTTTTCTCTTTCCCGGTAATCTATCGAGTGTGAATTGTTATCGTAAAAATAACACCCAAAAGATATAAATACATTATTTTCAATGGTAATACCCGAAATGCAGTTAAATATACTATCACCTATCCAGCAGTTGTTGCCAACAGTTATTATTCCTTCGTTAGCTGGGAAAATGCAAACACAATCTAAAATATTGTTGTCGCCTACAATAAGAAACTTTTTTTCTATTTCAACACTGGATTGTTTTAATAGCCTAAAATTGGTATAAAAAAAGGATTCCCCAATTGATATATATCTTTCAACTTTTCTGCGGTGCGATTCGATACGGTATTTGGCAACGGTTTTTTTAAGGCTTGATATTATAAACATAGGACTATTTTAGGTTCTTTATTACTTTAGCAGGTATTCCGGCTGCAAGTACAAACGGGGGGATATCCTTGGTTACAATAGCACCTGCGGCAATTATCGATCCCTCACCAACTGTTACACCGCTTAATATTATTGCGTTAAAATTTACCCAAACATGGTCTTTAATAATTATAGGCGAGGTTTTGATAGATCCTTTAGTAGACGGAAACCCATTATTCAATAAACTTAAATATGCTTCGGCGCGTTCAATATGGTCAATTTCATGTGCCGAGTTGTCCATTATGTTTACGTTATGCGAGATCAGCACATTATGACCTATAACAATACTTTCGCCTGAACGGATCTTTGAAGATTCACCTACGTAGCAATTGTCGCCTATTTTTATTTCCCCTCCATATTTAAATATTGTTAACTCTCCGCGAATATGTGTATTAGTACCAATTACAATTTTCTCTGGGTTTTTCTGATGATTATCAACTACTGCTGTTTCATGATATTTTCCCCCATTGTTGGTCGTATGCTGATTACATTTTCTTTCGTTCGTCCAATAATTAGCCTGCTGGATAATGTTGGCAATACGTGAATAACTAAAAAATTTAATAAGCAGTTTCTTCATTATCTATTCCATATGCCCGTGGCTGTTGACCCTGTTAGTTTATAGTATTGCACATATCCTATTGCACTGGCTATGGCAGTAATTATCGTTGTAGCCAATGGTATACCTAATATACCTAAATGCATTATCTTAACGAAGAACAGAGCTAGGGGAATGTTTATTAACATGCTTGCAGTAGCAAAGTATAACTGTAGCCGTACTTTGCCCACACCATTTAAAAAGTTAGTGTAAATGGCCCCTAAGTTAATTAAACAATAATAAGTACTTATAACGATCGATAAGTTTAAAGGCACTATAACTTTCGAATTTGTCCAGGTCTTGTACACAAAGTTACAAAATACCAATTGGATAATTTCGATAAGCATCAGGCCAAAAAAAATAAGTAAAAGTTTGTTAACAGCTGTTTTTATCCAATCAAAATCCGCCTCAGCAAAAGCTTTTGTGGTCATAGACCAGAATGGTACCAGCGCAATAGAAAAAATAATATTGGTTATGCTAAAGTATTTGTAGGCAACATTATAAACAGTAACATCGCCAGGTGTAAAAACATGTGTAATAATAAAATTGTCTGAAGCGTATAAAACCAAGGCTGCAATCTGTATAACAAAAAAATTAAGACCTAGTTTCATTAACTTGTTTGCGTGTGTTTTTCTTACAAACGAATATGACGGCCTTACCTGCGGATAATGCCTGCTAAAGTAATAAAGGTTTAAAATAAGGAAAACAATCACCGGCAATAACGAATACACTAGTGATAGGGCGGTTAACGAACTTATATGCAACTGCTTTAAGATAAAAAGGCCGATCAGAATACACAATTGAATTATTGCATTTGAAAGATCGGTCATAGCTGCGCGTTGGAAAGCGAGTAAAACGGTATTGATAAGCTTTAAAACAAACTGGACAAAAAGAAAAAGTAAAGCGAACATTACCGCTTTATTAAGGTCATCGGCCATCGCGGGGGGGGCATTAAAAATCGATGTCCAGTTAATAAAAGGATATAATACTAGGAAAATAACGATTAGCGCACCGAAAATTATACTTAATGCGGCATATGTTGTTGATACATATATCTTACCTTCTTCATAGTTTTCATTTGCCACCGCTATTGTTAAATGATTTCTGAGGCCATTACCAAAACCCAGATCGAACAATGCAAACCACCCAATAATTGCAGTTAAGGTAAGCCATATCCCATATTGTGTTATGCTTAAAAAGCTTAAAACCAGAGGTACAGTAAGAAAGTTTACTGATATATTAAAGCCTTTTATAAAAAGCGAAAGCAGAGCATTTTTAGCAACAATTCTGTCTTTAGTGTTTTTTACGGCAATTTTTTTTATCTGCATTTTAAACTTGGAGATGAATTTGATATCGAATACGAAAAACGAGGCAGCGAAAAATTATGAATTGTAATTTTTCGCCAAGAATTTAGAGTATTGATGATTTATGGTATATTCATTGAAAATTCGTGTTAAATATAGCAATATCATTGCATTATTCAAAAAATAGAAAGTACATATGTGCAAATATCTTGCTGTTAAGCGTTGTACAATAACTATTTTTAATATATAAATGTTGGCTCTGAATAAAAAAAAATAGCTAAAAACCCAAAAAATAACTTTAGGGTTTAAATTTGTGATAATAATATCATGCAAAATGTGTTTCCATATTACAGCAAAATTATAACAGACTAAATAAAAAAAAATTCTTGCCATGTATCGATCAATCGTTATCCTGCCGCTTTTGGCGGCATTATTATTTCCACGTAATGCACAAACCTCAGAAAAAAAAATAATCTACCCGATTAATAATATAAGCCATTCGCAAGCAACCGTAATTCACAAAATACCAAACCATGATGGCCTACGCTATTATAACAGTTTAGGCATGAACCGTGCAAATAATGATTTGGCAATTTTTGTTGGTCATAATGCTAACAGATTTAAACGTATAAATAAAGGATATGCTAAATTAGACTTGTTTTGTAAAGGCGATGGTGTTACAGATGACACAGAAGGGTTTCAAAAAGCGGTAAATACAGGCTTAAATATCACCTCATCCCCTGGTAAGGTGTACTTAATAGGCACTATACGCGCCACCACACCCTGGCAAATATTTATCTTATATGGTTGTAAATTAAAATTTAAAGATAATCAGACTTCGGGTTCGATGTTAGTATTGAACGGTATACACGAAGAAGTAAGAGGAGGCACTTTTGATGGTAATAAAGACAATCAGCATGTAGATGCCATAACGGAATATAATTATGCTGCTGTATTACTGGATGCGGATTACACTGCGGCGATAGGGGTTACCAGTGTTAATAGCGCTGGTATAGGTGTAAAATCTAACGGCAAAGCTAATTATATAAAAACAGATAGCTGTAAAATTAGCGGCTTTCAGTTGGATGGGGTTTTTTATGATGGGTCGCATTCCACAGCCCTAATAGGGAATATTATATCAAACAATTATATTGATGGTACAAATGTGCCGGGAACAACAGGCATTCATATAAACTCTTTTTATGGTAAAGATAAAGCTGGTAATAGAACAACCAACCTTTTTCAAACTAATTGGACAATCTCTGGTAATACGGTTAAAATAAAAAATGTATCTAAAACTGACCAGGGATCTGCAATCAGCCAAAGAGGTAAAAACGGCTTATGTACTAACAACAAGCTTTACGGAGGCATATTTGCAATTACCGAAGGCGGCCCGAATGCCACCATATCCAACAATATATGTATTGCCGATACTTTGTGGGGCCATGGAACCGCGCTAGCATTAGCAGGTATTGAATGCCATTACAACAATAACGTAATCGAGAATAATTATGTAGAAGGCTTTAAATATTCGCTTATGTCATCAAAATTTGAGGTGAGCAGCAATGTTAAGATTCAGAGTAATAACTTCAAAAATTGGGTAACAGCAAGTATTTACTTTAATGCAAACACCATCCCTGCCAGAGGCATAAGTATTAGCAATAATATTTTTGAGCAGGGGAAAAACAAAACTCCTGCCTTGTACCTTCAAAATGATGTTCAAAACGTTAATATAAACGGTGGGAATGCTCGTGGGATAGGTGGCATGGCTGTTTTATTGGACAATACCGGGGGCGAAATAAATGTAAGTAATGTTAGTTTTAAAGGCTATTCAAATGTGGTTTCTTGTTATTCAGCCACGAACAAAGTTTTTAACCACGTTATTTTAGATAGTATTTCTTCCGATAGAGCGAAGACAAATAATATACTAGTTAGTTCTTTGGCTAAAATAGGTGTTGGGTGTAATGAGACACACACCAAACTCTCGGTCAGATGATATTATATTATTTACTCATCGGCTCTTTTTAAACTTATCCCAAATAAATGGGAAAAGGGTTTTGAGCCATAATTTGGCAGCTGAAATTAAATAATAAGAGCCGAAATGCTTTTTAATGTAATATTGGTAATCATTATACGCTAGGCCTTTTGGACTATAAAGGTATTTTATCCGTTTTTTAAGCGACATGCTGCCAGGCAACCAGTTCCTCCCATGATCATTCTCACAATAAGCGTAGTAACCAGGGGCAATCAATACCTTAATTCCAGATTCATTCGCTGTGAGGGTGTAATCGTGGTCTGCCAATAAATGAGTAAATTTTGTGGAGAATGTGCCTATTTTGTTTACTGTTGCATCGTCAATAAGCAAGACGTTGGCATTGGCCAAGTCGCACGGTATAAAGTCATCTTCGTCAGGAGGTACTGCATAATACCTCGGCGATTTTGAATTATACAGTTTATATCCGCCGTAACTAAATTTGTTTAGTGCAGGGCTAAGTGTAGAACCAACAACTATGACTCCGTTTTTTTCTGTTTTGTAATAATTGTTAATTAACCTGTCCAAGGCATCATCAAATAAGATTATGTCATCATTAACCAAAAGGTACAAGTTATATTGTTTTTGAGCCATAGCGTAATTCCATACTTTTCTCATTCCGCCGGCCCAAAATAAATTCCCGTCAGCGCTAATGATATTTACACTGTTTTTAAACTTTTCATCCACAGCTTCTGCGGTGCCGTCGGTTGATCCATCATCGAGCAGGTAAACATCAATATTATATGACTCAAGGTTTTTCTGTTTGAAGAAATTTTCGAAAAAACGTAAAGTAGTTTGTTTTCGGTTGTAGCATGCCAGTAAAATGGCAATGTTTATCGGTTCCATATTATAACAGGATGTAACGTGGTGCTAGTTCTTTAGCAACAGGTAAATAACCTGCTATAAAGTTGTTTGCAAATTTAATAAAAAACTACGTTTAAGCTGTAAACATATTTTGCTAAAAATTGATATCAATTAAATTGATATCAATTAATTTATTTGATCGTTTAAACGGCAATAGTCAATATTATTCCAAAAATTGGCTTGATTAGAAATTATATTGAAATTTATAAAAGAGATAACGTTTTACTAAAATGTTAATTTTGAACCGATTTTCTGTCGTTTTTTTCAATTAATAAGCTTAAAATCTATTATCTTTGTTGTAATGAAAAACGAAAGATCTGTTCCTGTTATAGTTTTTACTTATAAAAGGACTGGTTCGTTACGTGGATTGATACAATCGTTACAAAAGTGCCCCGAAGCTCAGAATACTATGCTTTATGTTTTTTCTGACGGGCCCAAAAATGCCGAAGACTTTAAGATGGTAAAAGAAGTAAGAAATTACATATTGAGTATATCGGGCTTTAAAGAAGTGAAATATTTTTTTTCTGAAGCCAACAGCGGCTTGGCAAAATCTATTATTAGTGGTGTATCGCAAATATTAAATATTTCTGACTCTGTGATTGTGCTCGAAGACGACTTAATCGTGTCTCCGGATTTTTTAAATTACATGAATAAGGCGCTGGCATTTTACAGCAGTAATAATAAGGTATTCTCTATATCAGGTTTTACAATGCCTATAAAAGGATTAGCAACAAACGACGTGTATTTTACCAAGCGCTCATCTTCCTGGGGCTGGGGCACATGGAAAAACCGATGGGATAAGATAGACTGGCAAGTTGAAGATTATGCCCAATTTAGTAAAGATAAAAAAATCAGGAGAAGATTTAACGAAATGGGGTCTGATATGTCATCAATGCTGGACAGGACGATGCAGGGAAAAATCAATTCTTGGGCTATAATATGGTGTTATAACCAATTCAAGTACGATCAGCTAACAGTTTATCCGGCCGCTTCTAAAGTAATAAACGCTGGTTTTGCCTCTAAAGAAGCTACGCACACCACCGAAAAATATAACAGGTTTAAAGCCGGTTTTTTTGCTTCAGATAATTTGAATTATAATTTTAATAGGAATCCGCAAATAGATAAAAAACTCATGAGGCAATTTATAAGGCCTTATAGCATTCCACAAAGAATAATTTACAAAATTCTTAATGTTGTCTTTGGTTATCATTGAAGCTGGCTAATATTTAATATTAAAAAAATGGATTCAGTATGATTTCTTCCTTAACTCAAATTACAGGATTGGGTTATGTCCAGTCACTTAAAAAATAGTAAATGACAAAATTTGATCATCCTCCTCTAGTGAATAAGAAGCTCCAGTATTTACAAATTTCAAGAGGCATAGCAGCATTGATTGTTGTCTTGCATCACATAAATGCTGCATCGGTTTTTTATTACAATTTTCGGCCTCTAAACGGCGTGTTCGAGGCCGGTTGGAATGGCGTCGACTTTTTTTTTGTATTAAGTGGATTTATTATTTATCATATACACGCAAACGATATTGGCCGCCCAGAAAAGCTCAAAAAATTTATCTTGAAACGAACCATCAGAATATATCCAATATACTGGATGCTAGCTACTGTGGCACTTACGCTTATTTTTGTAGCAAGTGATCATTTATTGAGCCACAAAAGTTTACCCTCTGCATATATTATCAAGTCATTTCTGTTATTACCTCAGGCGCAGGAACCGTTTTTAAGCGTTGCTTGGTCACTATGTTATGAGATGTTTTTTTATACTATATTTGCTTTGGGTATATGGCTGGGTTACCGTTTTCTTGTTGTCATATTATCAGGTTATATTTTAGGTTTGATTTTTCAGTTGGTATTTCTTCCGGAAGGTTATCATACTTTTCTGCTATATTTTTTAACTTCAAATTTCCATATAGAATTTCTGATAGGCATTTTTACCGCATTTTGCTTTAAAAAAATATCATTAAAGCAGTTGGAATTGAAAATGCAAACTATAAAATTAATAGTAATACTTGGCGTAGCCTTGTTTTTGCTAGGCTGGTGCTTTAGCCTCGTATTTCCAGCATTATATGGTAAATTTGATATTGGCAGCCGCATCATCTATGGGATTGCATCTGGGATGATAATTTTTGGCATTAGCTTTTTTGAATTTTCACATCAAAGTTTTTTTAAGCGTTTCCTGATGCGTTTAGGCGATGCTTCTTATGTATTATATTTAGTGCACACAATGGTAATAGCAGTTTTTTTCAAATTATTACTGCATGTTTACACTAACACAATAGCTTTTAATTATTGTATGTGTTTAGTTGTTTTCTTAATTAGTATAGCAATTGGTGTATTGCTGCATTTTTTTTTAGAGCGAAAGATCATTGTTTCTTTAAATAATTATTTTATAAAGCGGTAACAAAAAAACAGCTATTAAAAGTTTTAAAATTATTAACACGTGATCAGAGTTGGGTTTACAATTGTAGATGGGAAAATTAATTGGATGGGTGGAATAAATTACCTCCGTAATCTGCTATATGCCATATCTACTATCGAAAATAAAGAGATCCAGCCAGTGTTATTCCTGGGTAAGCAGGCCGGCAAGAAACTGGTTGATGAGTTTAAAGACCTGGCGGAAATACAACAAGATGAACTGTTTGACAGGTTTAGTACCAAATGGATACGATATACCTTTACGAGGGATATTTTAAGACGTAATCCTCTTATAAATCAAATTATAAGCAAACACAATATACAGGTGTTCAGTCATTCTTACATCTACGGCCCGGATATTAAATGCAGAACTACTAATTGGATACCCGATTTTCAGCACATGTACTTGCCACAATTATATTCCAAACTTCACCTTTTGGTACGCGATTACCGATTAAGATCTGTGGCAAAATATAGTGATGTAGTAATATTAAGCAGTTATGCATCGTTAGCGGATTTTAAAAAATTTACTCCCGATTATGTCCAAAAGGCGCGTGTAATGCATTTTGTTTCACAATGCGCACCACACGAACAGAAAAATCCCGACTATCTTTGTGAAAAATATAATTTTATTGGAGAGTACTTTTTTCTGCCAAACCAGTTTTGGGCGCATAAAAACCACAAAATTGCATTTGAGGCAATAAAGTTGGCTAAAACAATATACCCTGATATATTGTTAATATGCAGCGGTTCACTCGATGATAACAGAAATATTAAGCATATTCTAAAATTAAAATCATTTATTCAGGACAATAATTTGGGGGATAATATAAAGTTACTAGGGTTGATTCCGTTTAACGATGTCTTGTTGTTAATGCAGCATTCTATAGCAATTATTAATCCATCTTATTTCGAAGGCTGGAGTTCAACTGTGGAAGAATCAAAGAGTATGCAAAAAAGCCTCATATTATCTGATATCCCTGTGCATAGGGAGCAAGCCCCTGCTGATGGTGAATTTTTTGATCCAGATAATGCCTTACAGTTAAAAGAAATATTGACCAATAAGTTAAAATTCGTTGAAGAAAGAATAAGCAATCCTAATAATTACAATTTAAAGGAGCAAACTATTGATTTTGGAGAACGTTTCCAATCAATTATTATGGAAACTTATCTTCATGAACAAAAAACTATATAAATGGAAAAAGTTTCATTATTCGGCGTTAATTATTCGGTATGTGATTATGATTCAGCGTCTGATGAAATTATAAAATATGCCGTGAAGCGCAATAGTTTTGGCATGTCTGCACTGGCAGTTCATGGCTTAATAGAAAGTTTCAATAATTCAACACTTTTGAAACAGGTTAATTCATTAAATATGGTTGTGCCTGATGGCCAACCGACCCGCTGGGCCATGAACTTTTTTTATAAGGTGAACTTAAAGGATCGTGTTTCCGGGCCGCAGTTAACCGTCGAAGTGCTTAGAAAAGCCAATGATCAGAGCCTGAGCGTTTATTTATATGGCAGCAAGCAGGAAACTTTGGATAAGTTTGTAGCTTATATTAAAAACAATTACCCAAGTCTTAAAATTGCAGGTATTCATCCGGACAGGTTCCGTGAGGCAACACCTGAAGAACAACTGCAGGACATAGAAAAGATTAACCGTTCTGGAGCTAATTTGATTTTGGTCGGACGTGGTTGTCCCCGCCAGGAGAAATGGGTAGCCAGCCATTTGGGCAAAATAAATGGCGCCATGATGGCAGTTGGTGCGGCGTTTGATTTTTGTGCTGGCACACTTAAAAAGGCACCGTTATGGATGCAAAAAAGTGGGTTGGAATGGGTATTCAGATTGTTGGTTGAACCAAATCGCTTATGGAAACGCTATTTGTTTACCAATTCGTTATTTATCTATTTATTTATAAAACAAGCATTAAAATTTAAAGTATGAAAAAGATCTTAGTCACGGGTTCATCAGGGCTTGTTGGTAGCGAAGTATGCATGTATTTCTCATCCATAGGCTATGACATACATGGTATTGATAATAACCAGAGGGCTGTTTTTTTTGGTCCTCAAGGCGATACCAGATGGAACCAGCAACGACTTCAGCAGGAGCTTTCAAACTTTCATCATCACGAGATGGATATACGTAACCGGAATGAAGTGCTTGAAAAGATTAAAGAAATACGCCCTGACGTAATTGTACATACTGCTGCGCAGCCCAGTCATGACAGGGCTGCAGCAATTCCTTTCGACGATTTTGATACGAATGCAGTTGGTACATTAAATATGCTGGAGGCAGCAAGGCAAGCTACGCCTGAAAGCCCGTTTATACACATGAGCACCAACAAGGTATACGG
>Ga0116227_10009055_pt1 | contig 18293 bp, 5 predicted proteins | sample S1TSphgellanicum_FD_89693 | JGI IMG/M metagenome (GOLD analysis project Ga0116227, IMG submission 89693) | Host-associated microbial communities from peat moss isolated from Minnesota, USA - S1T2_Fb - Sphagnum magellanicum MG | ecosystem: Host-associated > Plants > Peat moss > Unclassified... | reverse complement strand
CAGACACCTCGGTTCAGGTCCTCGAAGGTTTTGAGGACCTCGCTCGTTTCAGGACCTCGTGTTGTTTTTGTCGTGACAGACAGACGGACGGACGGACACACTGTTGCTTTTATATATAAGATTATCTTTAAAGGCCAATTTGCTGCTGCCATTGGGCATGCTCAAGGGACACAGATGAAAAGGCCTCCTGAAGGGAGAGATCTTCTTTTCGCATTTTGTGGGCCATCCACCGACCCACAACCCATACACGCTATTCCATTTGCCAGGATGAGTACTAGGACCTTTTCATAGTGCTGGCTGTTGAACTATATATAGGCCTAGGTTCAGCTTTCACAATGACAAAAGGAATTACTATTATTTTGAAAGTGAATTTTAGATTTGGGATTATCATATTTTTCATGGTCTATTATAGTCTACTGTAATATTGTTCATATCACAGCCAGGGTTTTATTTCTCAATTTTGTGAAGTAGCCACATTGGTGAAAATCCACAAGAGGAATTAACCAAATTTGGCTAAGGTCATCAGAGAGGAAACTAGGAAATTTTTAAGAAGCCTATGATATTTTTGCAACATGTTGGGAACCTAATAGTCTAAATATGGTGATATCATAAACTTTTCCCTCAAAATCTGGTGACTTTGCCATGTTCCTTTCACCCAAGTCATTCGAATGAGTTGCCTTGATTGATTTATGCTTTGTTCCCAAGTGGTGAAAATCTGGCCCAAAAAAAAACCCTAAAAAAAAGAAAAAAACCAAAAAAAAAAAAAAAACAAAACAAAACGCTGATTTGCAGCAGGTCAGGATGATAATAATTTTCAGACCTCAAATGTCATTTTTTGCCAAAAGAATTGTTTCAATATTTAAAGGATTATTTAATGACAAAACTGAACCTGGCCCCTAGGGTAAGGTAATAGGATATCATGTGTCATCTTACAGAGTTGATGGCCACAAGATTTACATATTAGTTAACAGGCAAGAGGAGCAAGATTACCGAATATAGTTGATTTGAGGCATGAATGCATCAAGACTACTTCGGTAATCCAGCTCCTCTGGCGAGTTACGTAATGTAATCAGTTTCAGGAAAAAAACTAAAAACTAGACGAGGGAAGTGAGAAAATTCAGTGTTATAAGCCCCCTCCTCTGGAGCAATGAGAAAGTAACATGTTGGGCAATGCAGTCCAGAAACTGGTTACAAATTGGCTGCAGGGATGATATCTTGAATCATACTGCACACTAATATTTTGGTCGGTGGCATCAGATGGTAATTTATTGGCTGTTTCAAAGCCAGAAAAACAAACCCCGTACAGTTCATTATGTAACCACACGTGTTCAAAGGATTCTTCAAGACTAAAAAATTTAGAATGAGTCATAGGAGTCCTAGAGTCTTTAGGAGAAGTGATGACATATCAAGTGGCCATGCTAACTTGTATGATAGAAGTTGAGGCGGATCTGAGAACTTTAGTCCTAGACTAGTAATTGTTAAATTTCGTGATATAATAAATTTGGTTAAATTTTGCAATAATTTTTTTAAAAAATATTTGAGTTTTGAGCAGAAAAAATTCCAAATATTTTCCCAATTTTTTGTTGGAAAAATGAAAATTTGTGTAATAAAATTACTGGTCAAAACTAGGGGCACTGGGTGGGCACAATATTATTGTCACCAAAGCAGAACTATGGGGATGGGCAGGTGCAATTTTGTCTCCAAAGGATTGTGTGCGAAATTTCAGGCCCTGCCAGACTATAAGTCACAGGGGTTCATCCTTAGTGAAAAAAGGTTCAGGGAGAAGGACTAACAATTTGGTTCAAGGGACTACGGACCTATTTATTTAGTCTTCTTCCCTTAAGGAACCCCAACTCATACCTTATACCTAGCCTAGTTTGGCAGCAAGGTGCCTAAATTTTATTTTATTTTCGTCATTTATGTTCAGGAATAAAAACAACAATTTGCCATGATACTAAATATTGAAGCTAGTAGAGTTATCCACAAACTAAGAAAAACACAGCACCAGAACCCCTGAGTTTGGTCATACACAGGGTGAGATTTTTAAAAACCTGCAAAAAAGTACATTAGCATTCAACAGGGGATGAAACTCAGAAAACCATCAATTTCAGTGGTAAACTGAGTTTCATCCTGTCTTTCCTTGTTCCTGAACGCCGCCAATGCTGCTACGTATATTTTCACTGCTCCTAACTGTACAACTACTGTAATGAGTCTCAAACCTCGTGCATTTCATACTGAGTTGCAGCGTTTCATACTGAGATTTAATAAAATGTCTTTACTTTGGGGATACCACTGAAAGAGGGGATAGGGAGTGAAAGGAGGCCCAAAGACAGGGTGACGACAGGGTAACTTTACAGATAACTCTAATGTGCTTAAAGTTTCTTTCAGATTTTTGTCATGGCAAGCAGGTATTTTTCAGAATGTTTGACAATTTCAAAAAAATGATTAATTCCTAGCCAGGCTAGGGACTATGGTAAAACAATTACCAGACAGTGGACACTGATCTTGCGATCCAAATCTTGTCCCATTGGTATCCTCGCTATTTTCCTTGGGAGAATCAGGTCTGAAATGCTGTCACTATGAAATTGTTTATTGTCAACTTTTCTTAGTTTCATTCTTTTCAGTTCCATCTCCCCTGCACACTCAGCAGGTGGCAGATTATGGACTTCACACGACCATAACGAGGGAGCACAACTCAACCACCTTCGGGGAAATTATTTAACTTTAGTTTAGGGGAGTAAGGGTCTCTATCCATTAGGTTTTTGTGATTGCGATTACAAGTGTGGCAATCACAGCAGTGTAATGGAAAGGCCTTGGCATAGGGCTCCTTCAAATATCGTGTGAACATGTTTTTGTCCATGTGGGGATTTAGGAGAATGTGTTTGATTATTAGCTCATCTTATCACACTTGCATTTTGTTTATTTTCAACTCACTTTCTTATAATATTACGTACACATCTTAGTTTATCACATCTTATATTTGTCCATCTTTCATAGTGTCAATGTGGTCATATCATTGACAATCTACGAACCCATCTGCTTTAATGCCCTTGCGCGAGAGTGAGCATATAACAACCCACAACACATTTTGAGATATTGTTGGAGTTGTTGCTTTGAAGAGTGAAGCACATGTTCAAAGAGAGGTCTCCCACATTTTCCCTTGTCACACCTAACAATGAATGAATATCCTTATCATCAAAAACAATTTCAAGACACTCATGGATGTTGTCATTATTGACGTAGTTCAAATAGATATGGTGCAACGGACATCAACGATGACATCACATGAAACGATGATGAATGTTCAGAAAAAAACATGATCATATGTTGAATGAACATCAAACAATGATTTCATTCTTTTTGTTATTGAAACGTATGGGTGTCTTCGTTCTCATTTTGATTCAATTTTGATTGCTTGTGCACATACCACTATCACACGTCATTAATGATCTTTTTTACTCCCCTTGATGCTTGTTTTTTACTATCGACAACGCATGTCCACAACCATACAATGTTTGCAAACCATAACAATTTTTCAGCAAGCTACTACACCTGGTTGAAGTCCACACATCATAATTACTGCACCTTTGTCATTGGCCAATTTATGGCAAACAACAACTCTTTTGTCTTAAGTGTTCTTTATTATTGTTAATTGTCAATTCATAGCCATGGGTTCTATTTGCTTAAGGCTTTTACCTTAATTTTTGTTGATTGTTGACTTTTGTTTTTTCTTTGGGTTGCGTCTACTTGTGTTTTCTTTTGGCTTTGTTCTTTTAATGGATGGTTCCCCTCCTTGATTTTATGTACATGGTTTTTTCTTTTTTGTTTCTTGTTGCAAGTGCATTGAAAATAGAGTTAATTATGTGAGGAATTATGGGAACATATGATATCATAAAGAAAACAAATGTCACTTGATAACAGGTCACAATTTGACTCACAACTTTCAAATCTCTTGCAATTGGCCAATGCTTGACAAATAGAGCTCTGATATGATAATGAGCATATTTAGCTCCAAAAAACATAATGGAAAGCTGGTTTTGTGGAAAGCTGCTGAAACCAGAGAATTTGTGATCATAGTAGCCTAATGGAAAGATGTCTAAAGAACATGTCCATTGCTGACCCACATAACATATTTTGGATGAAGTATAGCATTTACATTTCCATGTGGGCCAATAAACGTTATTTGGGCCTGTAAATTTGCACCAGATGCAGTGCTTGTAAAAGGCATAGTGTAGTGACTACTCTTGATTGGCTGACTATAATGTTGGCCAGGTGGTTGATTTTAAGTGGTGTCTCACCATTGATTGGTTTGGATGAAAAATCATCAAAAGGTCACATTTTATATATAAAAAAATCTTGTTTATCTTTTTTTAATGCAACCTTCACCAAAATATTTCCCTTTTTTTTGGATCCCCAGTGTTGCCATAGTGTTGTCTAGTCATTATTATTTTAATGTCATCTACAAATGTGTCAACAATTAAGGTGAAACCTATTTTGGGGGCTCACTGCTATGGTTGCATTAAAAACTTGGAAAAAGAAAGACTGCCCTAATCTAAGGGCAGCTTCAACACATGTATGCCAAATAATAAATTAATTTTTGAAGAAAACATTTCAAAAGATTCTTCATTTTCTTCAAAATAAACTTTCTTGATTTTACGAAGTTTTCAGCATTTCTAAAAATTAAATAATTTTTGTTGAACTTGCAAACATATGATGATATCTCTAATCTTCTGCTATTTCACTTGGGCTGCTTTGCATTACTACCAGTGATTATTTTTTTTAAATCTCTCTTTTTATTTTCTCATATGGTTTTCAATAGTTCATCATTATTTGTGTCAATCTCAAATTTAATCTGAATCGATAAAAATGTCATCAATATGAAAGACACATGTTAATTTGCATTTTCATATCCATGTTGATGGGTAGGAGAAAGGAGGGAGGCAGTTATTAAGATAAGATATAATTATTAAAAAAGTTAGCACAAAAGGAATGAGGTAGTTAATATGTCTTTTCATGTCCACGTTGGTTGGTAGGGGAAAGGATTGAGTAGTTAAGCTTGAAAATGAGATAAGTATGATTTTTTTAATTGTTTAGAGAGAATCATGCAATAAATTCTAAAAAATCACCCATATATACTGATTTCTCATTTGTCTCATAAGTGAGTTTTTCATGTTTATCAATGGGAGATAACTATACCCCATGTCAGATGTGATAAACAAAGCTATGGGCCCCAAGTAAAGAGTACATGTGGAGCTACTCTTAGTACCTATTTATGTATAGGTTTCAAAACTGAATCCAAGTGAAATCTCATTTTGAAGACATCTTTAGAACTAGGAATGAAAAGATATGTTAGTTGGCCTTTCAAAAGGTCTGACTCTGAAGTGAAGTGAGAGCAGTTCCATATGTTTCCCCCATTGTTTTCAGTAGCATCCTAATTTTTCCCATAATCTTTTGCCCAAAGTTCTACTATTTAAAGTAGTTGTAGAACCTCAAATACAATGTAATTGCCTACTTGTTGGATAGAGGGTTTCACTTATAACAACAGTCAGTTCCTTTCAAGAGAACTTGCCAAGCAGGCACACAATTCGTCTCTAACACAGGGTTCTTCAATGGCTTATGAATCTCTCAAAACTTTTTATACATTAGAGTTCTTCGTAAAGTCAAGCTATTAGGGGGCGAGAAGGACCAGGGAATGTAACTGGGAATGAAAATTTTACAAAATGAAATATCTGGGACCCAAACAAGTCTTTCCACCAATTTTGGTGGTAAACTCAATTTCATCACCTATTTCCTTTTCCTTGAGGGCCTCTACCACTGCTACATATATTTTCACTGCTCCAACCTGTACAACTATTATAATTATTTTCAAACCTTATGCATTAAATGCTGAGTTTCAGCATTTCATAGTGAGATATAATAAAATTTCCTTACTTTGGAGATACCACTGAAAGAGGGAATACGGTATGAGAGAGAGGGTAACTTTACAGATAACTTTATTACCCAACTTCTGTATGATGGGGGCCAACCAACATGTCCATACAAATCATGACCAAAAAAGCGAGGGTTCTCAGAACTACACGTTACCCATTGCATGGCACAAGATCCAATGTTTGAAACCTCTATACTTGTCCTCACAAAAATCAGCATACCAGGCATTGACACATGACTCTCAATGCCAACCCTAAAGTGAACCAGATTTCTACTCCTCACGTACCAAAAAAACCCTAATTCACTACCTCTACAAGGTAAGAAATGGAAGAGCTTTCAGACACTTGGAAAGTTGTATGGAAAACAGGATGCAATCTCCACATTCTTATATCACACAGATTTAAACAAACATATTGATATAAACAAAGGAACAGTTGTACACTGCAATTGCATCAATTACAATGCAAATTGCAGTAGTTTTTTATATGAGCAAATTTGCAATGCAACACTCATTTACTTCCAAACAACTCAAAATACACTTGGAAACTGATCAGGAGATTTGAAGTTCATCCAATCCTCAATCACCAGATAAAAAAGAAACCCTATTACATTTTCTTTCAGAATGCACTAAATGATGTGTGAAACTTTTATTGTGGCACATCTTTTTCCAGCCAGATACATGCTGTGATGTCCTCACCTTTCAATGTATTGTATTTCTTCCAGACATGTTACCCTATTTTGATAAAACAATCCTTTGCCAGAATCCAAAATTCTACGATACAACCTGTCTGTACAATGACCTTGATTCAGGATATATTCCATGCATGGGGAGTTATAGGCTTGTTTGCTTTATGACCTGAATGCAAAAAATTTAAGTGTTGGACTGCATGCTCAATAGGAGTACACAAAAAAATTTCTTTCACGGGTGCTAACCTGGTAGACAAAATTTAAGACTCTCCTCACTTAATGTTACACAAGTACTTTCTCTCTGACACAAAATTAATCAATGTCTACACACTTGCTGCTGCATGAGGAATTTCAACCTCAGCAGGCATTTCGGCATCATGCAACAACTCTGGTAATAACGAAGCTTCAAGTTTGGGATTTACGGGTTCAGGCACTAGTGCAGTGGCATCTGCATTCAGAACAGTTGCAAACTTTCAGTCTCAATTCCTAGTCACAAGGGCAATCCACATGCAATGATTCTACTCTTTGAATGGGCAAGACAGTGCTCCTAAGATTTCAAATAGATCTGAACAATGCTTTACCTCCTCCATCCACAATGTCCTGGGCTGCTGCTTCAGTCTCGGGTGCTTCATCTGACTCTGCATTCAACAGTCACAACAATGACAACTTTAGTTCTGATCACCACAGCAAATGCCTAGGTAAATACTGCAATCCTGAATGACCAGGACTGCAATTACCAATTACAGAGCAATTCATGATAATGGCACCAAAAGCCCATCTTTACCTGTTCCATTCACATCCTTGGCTGCTTCAGCTTTGAGGTCCTTGGGTGGTTCTGGCAGTTCATTGATTTCTTGAATAACATCAAATGGAGCATCTGCAGTCAGAAGTCATAACAATGCTAATTTCAATGGTCTGATTCTAGCCAATAATTTGATGCACAAGTGAACATTTCACTCTCATGGAAGATATCAAAATTTTGATGGGATTCAAAATACTGGAACTTTAGTGCGAGGCTCATCAATTACCTGCTCCATCCACTTCCTTGGCTGCTTCAGTCTCTGGCTCTTTAAGTGTTTCATTTGACTCCACTTCCTTGGCTGCCTCAGTCTCTGGCTCTTTAAGTGTTTCATTTGACTCCACCTCCTTGGCTGCTTCAGTCTCTGGCTCTTTAGGTGCTTCATTTGACTCCACTTCCTTGGCTGCTTCAGTCTCTGGCTCTTTAGGTGCTTCATTTGACTCCACTTCCTTGGCTGCTTCAGTCCCTGGCTCTTTAGGTGCTTCATTTGACTCCACTTCCTTGCTTGCTTCAGCCTCCAGCTCTTTAGGTATTTCACTAGACTCAATCTCCACATTCTCTTGTGCCTCAACATTCTCAGGTAGTTCTGCAGTTGACATTTCATCATGGTCAATGGACTCAACTTGTCTAGGTTCCTTGAACTCTAGTGTCTGATCAGAGGGAGCATCTGCATTCAGCACAGTGATAATAGTGCTACTTGAGTGTTTCACTGCTGCTCAACACACCAATGAACAGACAAACAATGTATACCTTCTCCATCCAGACTGTTGGCTGCTTCGATCTCCTGCTCCTTTGGTGCTTCCTCCAACTCTTTCTCCACACCTTTTTCTATCTCAATATCCTCAGATGATACTGCAACCTTGTCAACAGACTCTGCTTCAGGGACTTCAAACCTTAATTCACCTTCATTTACTGGGGGGGTCTCATTGGAAGGAGGATCTGCATGGAGCATAGCAACACTTACATCAGCATTTGATTCCTGGATACTACAGTGTTTCAACAAGTATTTTACTTTTAGCTGTTCAGGATTGTATGCATAAACAAGATTCTTGATGAGATTCCAAATATTGGAGCTTCAAAAACTAAATGCTATGCTTACCTCCCTCTGTTTCATTTGACTCCACTCCATTTTTTTCTTCTGTTCCCTCTGTTGCTTCAACGTCCAGCTCCTTTGGTTCTTTGATTTTAAGGGGAGAGTCTGATAAAGGCTCTGAGAGTTCCAAAGTTGGTATGCTGGTTGGCACTTCAACCGGCTCCTCATCAGTTGCAGGAGTAGAATCCTCCAAACCAAATGTGATATCACCCTGCTTCTCCTCAGCTGCTTCAACTGCTTGCTCTTGAGTTTTCTCAGCCTCTTCAGTAGATTTTGTAACTGACTCAACTACTTCAGTACTTGGAGCTTCAATTTCATGGTCCTCAATTGCTTGTTGTGGTTTAACTACAAGGTCCTTCTCTGTTGTCCCTGTTGGTTCCACTGTTTCTGCAGGTGCAGAGGAGGTGTCAATTCCAGCTTCAGGTGCATCCTCAATTTCTTTCTCCTCAATTGCTGACAGTTCATTTTCTGCAGTTTGGACTACCTCAGAATCTTTTGTCCCTGTAGTGAGCTCTGTGGCTGTCACTTCTGTAGGCTCATCTGCAATCAATGTAGGCTCCTCACCTGGACTTGTAGTATGCTTGGCCTCCTCCCCCACAGCAGCCAATGTTGTGTCCTCATCAGGAGTCGTTCCCTCCCTTGTTGCAACTTCTGTAGGTGCATCATGAATTGCTGTAATGGCTGGTTCCTCCTCTGGTACAGTCAACTCACTACTTGTTGCTTCTATAGGCTCCTCATCAACTACTGTAGTGATTGGTTTGCCCTCTGAAATGGAAGTGGCTTCAGTCTCAGTCACAATAGTAGGAACCTTTTCCTCATCCAGAGCAGTTAAGTCCCTGGGCTCCTCCACAATTTCTGTAGTGGGTGGATCTTCCTCTAGACTAGGAGGAGCCTCACCCTCAGCCTCTGTAGCAGGGACTGTTTCCTCATCTGGAAGCACCAACTCCCTGCTTGCGATATCTGCAGGTTCCTCAGAAATGGTTGTACAGACTGGTTCCTCCTCTGTAGTAGTAGCAGGCAATACCTCTTCATCTGGAGCAGTCAACTCTTGGGTTGTCACTTCTGTAGGCTCCTCCACAATTGGTATACTGACTGGTTCTTCCTTTAGAGTAGGAGCACCTTCAAACTCAGCCTCAACAGCATGCAATGTTCCTTCATCTGAAACTGTCAACTGCCTGCTTGCAACTTCTGTGGGCTCCTCCAAAATTGCTTTAGTGGCTGGTTCTTTCCCTTCAGCGGGAGCACCTTCTGATTGAGCCTCAACTGCAGACACTCTTTCCTCATCTGGAACAGCAAGTTCCTTGCTTCTAACTTCTGGAGGCTCCTCTGCAATTGTTGTAGTGACTGGTTCCTCCTCTGGAGTAGGAGCAGCTTCAGCTTCCGCCTCAAAGGCAGGTAATGTCTCCCTTGTTGCCCCTTCTGTAGGCTGCTCCCCGATTGTCGTCGTGGCTGGTTCTTCCTCAGGAGCAGAAGCAGCTTCAGCTTCAGCTTCAACAGCAGGCACTATTTCCTCATCTGGAACAGACAATTCCCTACTTGTAACTTTTGTAGGGTCCTCACCAATTGCTGCTGTCACTGGTTCTTCTTCTAGAGTAGGAGCAGCTCCGGCCTCAGCCTCAGCCTCAACCGTTTCCTCATTTGGAATAGTAAGGTCCCTGCTTGCAACTTCTGAAGGCTCTTCAGCAATTGTGTTAGTGGGTGGTTCCTCTGGAGTAGGAGCAGCTTCAGTATTAGCCTCAACTGTAGGCACTGTTTCCTCATCTGGAACAATCAACTCCTGTGTTGCTGCTTCCTTAGGCTCCTCAACAATTGCTCCAATGGCTGGTTCTTCCTTTTGAGTAGGAGCAGCTTCAGCTTCAGCCTCAACAGCAGGCAATGTTTCCTTGCCTGGAGTAACCAACTCACTGCTGGTCACTTCTGTAGACTCCACAGCAGATGCTGTACTGACTTGTTCCTCCTCTGGAGTAGGAACAGCTTCAGCCTCAGCCTCAACAGCAGGCACTGTTTCCTCATCTGGAGTAACCAACTCACCGCTTGTCACTTCTGTAGACTCCACAGCAGATGCTGTACTGACTTGTTCCTCCTCTGGAGTAGGAATATCTTCAGCCTCAGCCTCAACAGCAGGCACTGCTTCCTCACCTGGAGTAACCAACTCACTGCTTGTCACTTCTGTAGACTCCTCAGCAGATGCTGTATTGATTGATTTGTCCGGAGTAGGAGCAGCTTCAGCCTCAGCCTCAATTGTAGGAACTGTTTTATCGTCTGGAACAGTCAACTGGCGGGTGGTTAAGTCTGTAGGCTCCTCAGTAATTGCTGTAGTGACTGGATCTGCCTTCAAAGTAAGTGCAGCTCCAGCCTCAACAGCAGGCACTGTGGGGACTTCCCTGGTTGTCACTTCTGTAGACTCCTCAGCAGTTGCTGTTGTTGCTGGTTCTTCCTCTTTAGAAGGAGCAGCTTCCGCTCCAACCTCAAAGGTGGGTACCGTTTCCTCAGCTGGGACACTCAATTCCGGGGTGGTGATTTCTGTAAGCTCCTCAACATGCACTGCAGTGGCTGGTTCCTCCTCTAGAGTAAGAGCATCTTCAGTCTTGGTCTCAAGGACAGGTATTGTTTCCTCATCTGGAACAGTCAGGTCTTCAGTTGCCACTTCTGCAGGATCCTCAGCCACTGCAGCGGTGACTGGTTCTGCCTCAACTGTAGGCACTGCTTCTTGATCCGGAACAGCAAACTCACTCAATTCTGGCAATTCTGTAGGTTCCTCTGCAACTGCTGAAGTGACATTTTCTTGCTCTGGAGTAGGAGCAACTTGAACCTTCGCCTCAACCTCCTCAACAGCAGGCACTTTTTCATCATCTGCTGCAATGAATTCCTTGCTTGTAACATCTGAAGGCTCCTCAGTAATTGGTGTAGTGGCTGGTTCTTCCTCTTGAGTAGGAGCAGCTTCAGCCTCAGCCTCAGCCCCAGCCTCAGTCTCAATGACAGGCACTGCTTCATCACTTGAAACAGTTAACTGCTGATCTGTCACTTCCGTAGGCTCATCAACAATTGCTGTGGTGGTTGATTCTTCTGGAGAAGGAGCAACCTCTGCCTCAACTGCAGGCACTGATTCCTCATCAGGAATAGTCACCTCCTGGCTTGTCAATTCTGTAGGCTCATCAACTGATTTAATTGCTGATTCTTCTTCTGGACTAGGAGCAGGTTCAGCCTCAGCCTCAATGGCAGAAACTGCTACCTTATCTCGAATGGTGGACTCCACTGCTGGCGCTTCTGTATGCTCCTCCACAATTGTAGTGCCTGGTTCTTCCTCTGAAGTAGGAGCAGCTTCAGCCTCAGACTCAACATCAAGCACTGTTTTGCCATCTGGGACAGTTAACTCCTGGGTTGTCACCTCTGTAGGCTCATCCAAAACTGGTGTAGTGGCTGGTTCTTCCTCTGAAGTAGGAGCAGCTCCAGTCTCAGCTTCATGGGCAGACACTATTTGGTCATCTGGAACAGTCAACTCCCTGCTTGCCACCTCTGTTGGCTCCTTGACAATTGCATTATTGACCAGATCCTCCTCTGGAACAGTAGCAGCTTTAGCCTCAGCCTCAACAGCTGGTATTGTTTCCTCATCTGGAACGATCAACTCCTGGTTTGTTGCTTCTGTAGGCTCCTCTACACTCGTTGTAACAACTGGTTCATCCTTTGCAGCAGGAGCAGCTTCAATATCAGCCTCTGTCTCAACAGCAGGCACTGATTCCTCACCTGCAACAGTTAGCTCCTTGGGAGCAACTTCTGTCAACTCCTCAGCAATTTTAGAAATTGGTTCCTCTTCCGGATTAATACCATCTTCTGCATCACCCTCAATGGCAGTAGTTGGTTCCTGATCAAGAACAGCTACCCTGTTTAGCAATCCTATGGACTCCTCTGGAATTGTTGTAGAGATTGGTTCTTCATCTTGATTAGAAGCAGCTTCTACCTCAGCCTCAATGCTAGGGATTTGTTCCACATCTGGAACAGTTACGTCCCTGGTTGTTACTTCTGTAGGTTCCTCAGCAATCAATGTAGTGACAGATTCCTCCTCTGGGGTAGTTGTAGCTTCAGCCTCAGCTTCCACAGGAGGTTGTGTTCCCTCATTTTGAACACTTTGGTCCTCGGTCGTCACTTCTACAGGCTCCTTGGCAATTGCTGTAGTGATGGGATCCTCCTCTGGGGTTGTGGCTTCAGCCTCAGCTTCAATAACAGGCACTGCTTTCTCATTTTGAACACTTAACTCCCTGGTTGTTACTTCTGTAGGCTCCTTGGAAAATACTAATTCCTCTGGAAGAGAAGCAGCTTCAGATTCAGCCTCAACAGCAGGAACTGTTTCCTCATCCACAGCAGTTGGCTCTCCAGCTGTCAATTCTGTAGGCTCCTCATCAACTGCTATAGTATCTGGCTCCTCAGCTTTAGCCTCAGTGTCCACAGTAGGCACCTCAGCCCGACCTTGCACTTGCTCCTCAGTAGCATCAACCTCAGCTACATCTAGCTCTGGTGCAATTGACACAGATTGAGACTCTGGCTCCACAAGGATCTCCTTGGTTGCTACATCTGCAGGCTCCTCCTGAATTACAGAAATAGGTGATTCCTCCTCAGTAACAAAGGTGGGAGCAGTCACTCCAGCAGCCACATGAGATGTTTGCACATCTTGACCTAAAGATATTAAATCTGGAATTGCAGCGGGAGTCAACTCTCCTTGCACTTCATGAGCTAGGATATTGCTATCCTTAGACTCTGCCAGAAAGCCTGGAACTGATATTGTTGATCCAATTGATCTCTGTTTGTCAGCAATTGAAGTTTTCTCAATATCAAGGGGGGCAATTTCACCATTTGGATCTGAAATTGAAATTTCTTTTCTAAATCTCCCTTTCCCATTTTGAAGAATACTAACCCCTGTTACCTCAGAGTCTGCAGCACCATCTTTCTCTTCAAATTTGGAACTCCTAGATTCTGAAGCTGTAGGCACCACATCTGAGGGGCCATCTTCTTGCTTCAACAAACTCAATGGCACAGCACCCTCTTTGTTCCCTACCTTCAAGCCTGATCCAGGATCCAGAAAAGGCTGGCTCTCTTCTTCAGTCCCCTGCAAATGTACAACCAATAAACATCATTCCACCAAACCGTACAAGTAAGAAGCATCTGACATATAGACACATGTATGCAAATTAGATAAGCAAACAGCAGAATCATCCACAAATAAAGGCAATCTACAACTGCATACAGTACAAGAACAACAATACTAAACAATGCAAGTTCAGATCATGAAACAAGAAAAAAGAACTGCACAAATGGTCTCAGACACTGTCCCTTGCTGAATTTCATCAATGTCTCCAAGTGAGGGTATGAATCTAGTGCACTCAAAAGAGTGCAGAAAATATCATGTCATCCAACATCATCACAAAAGATACTGACAACTTACTATCCACAAACCTAGGAGTTGCAGCAGGACATATTTCCAACTCCCATTACAAAAACATGAATCATGACATTTCCAAGGCCAAGAAGCTGCTGCTGCAACTCTTTTGGAGTGGCTCTTTAAACTGGCAGATAACATCCCAACCTAAAATCTTGCAACCTTTTAAATGAGAAAACTCAGTTGTCCACCATGTACTCACTTAAGCTCTGGATCTCTATAAGGGACCTTCAATTTCACAACAGGAGGTAGAACCAGAAAATTGACTGAGGTCAAGATGACAAAGATGTGATAGCAACAGCAGTCAAATCTCATGGCAGAATAGTACTCTCACTTCTTTCCAAGCTCCTGAGACTCTGCATCACTTTCAGAGTACTTGATACTTTTTGCCCAGAGCAGAAAAGAGAATTACTATACAATAGAAATTGTTCATAGGAACTTTCAGCACACAGGATTCGGTTAAGGATGGCTTGCAGTTTCCAAGCTCGATTGCAATAACACCAAAGAAAGAAAAAAAACAGGGACATGATTTCACAACTCTTCAAGGGCTGTCCTACAACTCAAGTACAGATGATGCATATCGTCCCAGGTTCCCAGTTCGCTTCTTTCGAAACAGCTTGACACAGTTCTAAAGATCACAGTCTATGCGGTGGACGTGCTAACAACTAGCTCTAATCTATGCAGCACACAAATCCCAGCATAGAACTCCAAAGACAGAAGAAAGATCGGACAAAGAGATGAGGCGAGAAGCTAAAAGGAAGAATACTAACATCCTCAAGCAAGGCCTGCAACGATCTGGCGGTGGAATCTTTGGATAGTACAACTCCGGCCGGCTGGAGCTCTCCTCCACTGCGCTCATCCCTCGGATCCCGTGCAACGCCCAAGCACTGCCCCATTGCGGTGAAGAAGCGAAGCTCGCATCAGCTTCTTCCTTCCCCAAAGCTCCTTTGTTTTACAGTGCACTTGTGCAACGACCTTACTTTAAAGCGCAAATTTTTTTGGTTCGTCTGTCGTGGCCCAAGGATTTGAATTCGAGAACTTATTATTCTTCTGCAAAAGAAGACACCAATTTAGGGCTCGAAATTTCCAAGATTAGAATTGGGTACCTAAAAATAGAATACCCAAATCTTGGACAATACTTTTAATATCTATCAAGTAATTTATTTTTTAAATAATTAAATAAGACTCCAAGTACCTCAAAATGGAAGCATCCAACACATAGAAAATACTTTTAGTATTCAAATAATGAAGAAATAATATATTATTATTTTTTAAAAACACACCATGGATGTACAAAGTACCTACCTCAAAATGGAAGTAGCCAATGCGTGGACAATACTTTTAAAATACATCAATTCAATAACAAAAAAGCCTTTCCCTTACACCATTATTACAGGTAGGTTGTGACTTTAAAACTCCTTTTCTTTAGGCTCCCCGAAGATTGTTTCTAGAGCTTCATGTTTGGGAAAAATTCATCTCTACGGAATCTCCAACCGTCACAAATAGTTGAATTGATTCTTACCTAAGAAGACGGATTCGAGATAATGCCTTCCAATTAATGAGGTACAATTTACAACCATCATTTACACTTGAATGAAACCAGTCTAGCTTTAAATAGACTCGAAAAGCTCATTATTAACATTATTAGAGCCTTCATGGTCACCACCACCTCTTAATTCTGTCTACACTATCGCTTCACAGAAATAAAGAGAAGATACTGGCAGGGCATTAAAGGAATTTAAAGCTGGAAAAAAAGAGAAGGTCAGGGGAATAAGAAAAAGTTAGTTCCCTCCCCTAAAAAATCCAATAACTTTAGAAAAGAAACCTAGTGAGGAAAGACCTTATAATTCTGGCGTTGGTTGAAAAGGCATCCACATTGGTAACACGGCAAAAACACCAAAATCCATTTAAATGTATTGAAAATCTCTCATGCTTAGACTAAATCAGGGGTTCTATGTTAAAATATGACATTTTTGGGTTCAACATGGCCACCGAGAGGCCTGACTCAGAAAGGTGAAGGTACCCACGTGGGTGCCAGTTCACCCTGGCCCTAATTCTGAGTCCCTTGTGGGGACAAAATGGCACGATGAGGTAATCCCAAAGCCACGAGAATGTATTTCTTTATATCTCTTTGGCCATCACACATTTTTGCAATTTAGAACTCTCCAAAGAACAATTTTGTGAAAAAAGACGTACTCGTTCTGAGTCCCTATGGTGCCCAAACGGCAAGATGAGGCAATTCAAATGGGACAAAGCATGTCCAATCTCCAAAGCAGAGAACATGTTTCATTTAATCTTGTTGTAATGGCCGTCACATATTATTGCAATTTAGTTCCTTGGCCTTCCCTGAAAATGCCAAGAATCTAATCGATTTTCATATTTGATTCCACAATTTAGCCACTTCCATGGAACCATGGACGCTTCATTTTGCAGCACCCAGCTCGAAAACTCTGCTGAGCCAATTTTATGGCCCATCATTGAGAAGTTTCTGACAAGACCCAAGCCTTATTGTCCATGTATCTACCCACATAATCACCCATACTAAGCTCATAACTGACTGATTAATTGATCAAACACCAGAACTTCCTGCCCATGGATCACTGTTTTGATCATCATCCAAGACAAACACAGAACCATCTCTTCATGTTCTTCGGAGACAAAACCCACTTTCAAATTTTGTGGTTATGTATCTTCATATCATCCCCAAGGGGCCGGTTACAAACAATTAATTTTTTTTTTAATTTTCAAATTTTGTCCTATTCCTGTCCAGAGTTTCTTGGTGAGAGAAAATGGATTGTGGTTATTGTAGAAACCCAGAATAAGTATAGTGACAAACAGACGTAAAGAAGAGGGCAGAGAGTTTCATGATCAAGCCCATCCCAAATTCCAATTCTTCCTCTCAGAACATTATGATACTGCTGAACCCACGATTATGAAATTACTTAAGTTTTGAAGCAAGCACAAGCTTTGTTTTATGAGCAACAATAGAAAATGCAAGCATAGAACATTTTTTGATAAAACAAAAATCCATTCGATACGGTAGAAAGGCAAACAGAATATAAATGTTCCGCAATGTGAACTCAAAGGACAGTGAACTTACCGACCATAGAACTCGCGGGGAACTCGTCTCTTAATCCTGCAGGATGGGACCGAACTGTTGGAGCAAGATTTTTTTAAGGATCTAAAACTGGAGATTAGACGTCACCTTCCAGTCCCTTTGAGAGAATCACTGCATACATCGGCCGATCAACGAGTCGATCAGCTCTTACATCTCATTGTTACAACATTTTCTAGCACATCCATCATCATTCACACAATAGGAGATCCGGCCTTGAAAGGAGAGATGAAATGTGCAACTCAAATCGGAGACCCAAGAAACCAAGGAAACACTCACGAGAAGAGCTGTCACAAGATATTCAGCCAACTAAAAGACAAAGATCAACAAAACCGAAGGATTCAACAAAAATCCACAACACCCGAAATGTTCCTGTTACCTCCAGCCGAACAGACGAAAGTTCCCGATCAACAAAAATTAGAACAGAAGGAGAACAACAAAAGCCCGAAGAAAAGTCGTCAAGGATCTAGATAAATAATACCCGTATACGACTCCTACTACTACCCTCTTGACAAATCTGAAGCATCATCCAAGAGAGAGAAACTTCGCATACCTTATTACAGTGAATGAGATTGTATGTGCAGTGAAAGCATTTGGTGAAGGAGCGATGCACACCGGTGGTGTGTTGTGTGTGAAGACGGAGAGAAAAGGAGTTTGTGAGGGAAAGAGAGAGAGAAAAAGCACAATTCGTGAAGCGCGCTGGAAAACAAAGAGGCAAGCAACTTTTTACCCCCGTCGAATTGGCTGTCAGAAGACAACCACTTGCCCCAATGTGGATTACTTATTGCAATTGGCCACCAAATTTCAATTCCAGAACCTTTCTCTCTATTTTTTTTTTTTTTGGGTGTTTTGAACTCATAGAATATTTTTTGCCAAAGGAAAGAAATTAAAATTTATTATTCTATGTAGAAAAAAAAATTCCAAATGAATTAATATTTTCTTTTCCATATTAGTCCAACATGGAAAAGAATTAATTTGTTTGCCATAAGTATTTGTTAATAAAAATTCATTGTCATTCCACATGGGAAATTTTATTACGTAGCGTACTGATTTATTACTGAATGAATCAAGCATTAAGAAACCAACACCCACAAGTTTATTTTAAGCAATTTAAATAGCTAGCATTCCCTTCCCACTCTTCCCCCCCCCCCCCCCATCCCCCCCCCCACCCCCTGCCCATCCCTCTCCTCCTTTTTTATTTTTTTCTTTTTTTTTTCATTTTTTCTTTTTTTTTTTTTTT
>Ga0116227_10009054_pt1 | contig 18295 bp, 21 predicted proteins | sample S1TSphgellanicum_FD_89693 | JGI IMG/M metagenome (GOLD analysis project Ga0116227, IMG submission 89693) | Host-associated microbial communities from peat moss isolated from Minnesota, USA - S1T2_Fb - Sphagnum magellanicum MG | ecosystem: Host-associated > Plants > Peat moss > Unclassified... | reverse complement strand
GCCCGCGCCGCCCCCCCCCCCCCCCCCCCCCCCCCCAAAGAAAAAAAACTTGTACCCTCATGAGTAGAGCATCCTGAGCCCCCTCATTGGAAGCATGAAACCTTTATTTCCAAAACTGTTTGTCACCTACTTGTCCTTCAGCAAGAAATGGGTCAAAGTTTTGCTCTGGTCTATATATAGCCAAGGATAAGCCAAAAAATTACTTATTTATTTATTTATTTATATGAAAAATGTAAATTACCCAAAGATATATGTTGATACAACCACAAAGATGCATTTTTTGCTGGCATCTCTGGATTGTCCATAAAAGTTCATGACCTTTTCAGGGTTAGCTTTTAACAAGCTCCCAACCCCCCTCCCTCCCTTGGGCCCCCCCCTTCCCCACAAGCTCTTTTCTATCTCCCTTTTAGAAATTCTTGCATGCAAAATTCCTCAATGGAGACCTAAACTTCATTTTGGGTGGGTAGAGTGGAGGGAGTTGTAGTATAGTAGCTTCACATCCATCCATTGGGGGCATCCATCCATCCATCCATCCATTCATCCATGGGAAAAGACTATTGTGACTTAGTTGTGGGTGGAAAACCTCCAATTAAATTGATGTTGGGTTTCACCTTTGGTAACCCGTCTTGTAAGAGGATAGGTCCTCAATTGGATGTAAACCTGGTACAATAATAGGTGGGTAACTAGGTAAGTAAAATGCAAATAGCTTGGTAGAGTACATAATGTAAGGGCTAGTGGGTTGTTAGTAGTAGGTAGTTTAAAAAAACAAAATACTGAGCTAATCATGGATGTGGGTTGAAACCCAATGGGAAAAAAAATGGTCTCTATTCATCCATACATACACCACATCCATCCATAACATCCATCCATTCATCCATACATACACCACATCCATCCATAACATCCATCCATTCATCCATACATACACCACATCCATCCATCACATCCATCCACATCCATCCATCCATCCATTGTTTTTCACTCTGGCCAACTTTTTGATCATGCAAAATTAGAGATGAAGAAAAAGAGCACAAAAAAAATTGTTCTGACACCAAATCCTGACAACACTTTAGAGCAAAAGAGAAGCAGCAGCAGCAGCAGCAGCAGAAGAAGAAGGGCTTGGGAGAACAAATGGAAAAGCTAAAAATAATAGAAAAGACCCATCATCATCATCATTCTCTTCTTCTTCTTCATTATCATCTTTCGCATGTTGAGACAATTGGATGCAGACTGAATATTTTACTTTAAAAAACAGAAGAAGTTTGCTCAAAACTTTGGTTTGCCAGGAAGGTGGAATCTCTTTCTTTGTAGGCTGTGTTTTTTTGAAGTACAAAACTCTTCCAAATTTTGGGGTTTTTTTTTTGGTTGTTTGCACAATAGGTACACAGGAGGAAGAATTGTGGTAATGTCCATGAGCTTGGAAACTGTTGCATTTGTTCTTGCTCTTGTTCTGCCAGGTTTTTGCTGAATGAAGATGGTTCTACTACTTCTGCTGGGAACAGAGTTTTTGTTTTGATATTTTTGAGCTTTTTGGTTTTCTTCTGAATAGCAGTTCTGGGAGACTGACTGACTGACTGACACTCCTCAAGCTCCAACAAGCTGCTTCCAGCCTTTTCTTGGTTTTTGGTTTTGCTTTTGGGTTTTGGGTTGTTGTACTTTCATCATTTCTGAATCTCTTGAACAAATTCATTCTTCAGTCCAAGCTCAAGCAAGCAAGCAAGCAAGCAAGCAAATAAGGCAAGCTAAGCTGGTGATCTACAGCAATGCCGCATCATGGATTCATGCACGAGAAACCCAGGGGGTCTACAGGAAGGCGTCTGACAATTCTCAGTATTGATGGAGGAGGAGTGCGAGGCCTTATTCCTGCCACCATTCTTACTGAACTCGAAGGCAGACTACAGGTACACACCCCCCAGAAAACAATTCAGAGGATACCCTTTTTTGCATCAGCTGTTGTTTTCTAGTAGCACATGAATTGCTTCTTTTAGCTGCTCCTCTAACGATGAGAGCTCAATATAGCTAGCTGCAGGCAAAGCAGTTTAGGGTTTCCCATAATTCTTTCCATTGAGGATTCCAAGAAGCTATGGTAAATGTGTTGCATAGTACTCGGCTTTTGCTGTAATGGAGCAGCAGCTCATTGATGAGTTCCAATAGTCATGGAGAAGGACTTAGACTCAATGACTTGTTTTCATGAAATTCTTGTCCAAGATTTTTTTCTTCTCAAGGAAGCTCAAACAACAAGGATTTGCTCTGAAACACAATTTGTTGGTATGTGGGGTCTTGTTGTTTGGGAGTAGAGACTGGATGGTGCAGAACGAAGATTGGTGGACTACTTTGATTTGATTGCAGGTACCAGCACCGGAGGTCTCATCACAGCTATGATCACCACTCCTTCCCCTGAAGACCGCACACGTCCCCTCTTGACTGCCAAAGAAGTCACCAATTTCTATCAGAAATATGCTGCCAAGATCTTCCCACCCACCAAGTAAATTTTTTCTCTCTGCTGCAGACTCTATCACGTCCTCTGAAAATTCCATCATCAGCAAGCATCATTGAATGGCAACTTCCACCTTGTGATTTTAGGGTTCAGAGCCAACATCTTTGAGTTGGGTTGATCAGAAACTTGACAACTTGAATTTTTTCTTAACTGGTACAGTAGAATTCTTCTCTGCTGTGCCAATTGAAGGCAATATGATCAATTGATTGATTGCAGGGGTCCATTTAGTCAGTTGCGGAAGACCATTGCATCGTTAACAGGGCCCAAGTATAAAGCTAGGGGATTGGATGAGCTGCTGGATGAGTACTTTGCTAGTGATCCACATCTGTCTGATGCTCTTACCTCTATCATCATCCCATCTTTTGACTTGAAGATCCAGCAACCAGTCTTCTTCTCCTCATGCCAGGTACTACTACTGTCTCTCCTTCTCATGATGCTATTCAGACAGCCTCGACTGGGTCGGTGCGTCCCCAGTTAAGACCCAACCCTTCTAGGTCTTATGATGACAAAAGTCCCAGGTGCTTCAATTTGCCGTCAAGAGGATCTCAGTTTGGTTAGATGTGATGAAGAGGATGATATACATTACTAGGTCTCCCTCCCTTATGTCACAGAATCTTGCCATACATGTGTGTCCAGAGTTGATTCAGATTTGGTTCACACAGAGAGTTGTTGGGTGTTTCAAGTGCCTTCTTCTTCTGATGATGATGGGATCTTGTTGGGGGTTCTGATCATTGGGAGCAGGCAAAGAAACAAACGCTTGACAATGCACCTGTGAAGCTTGTTTGTCGATCAACATCAGCAGCTCCCACGTACTTGTCTCCTGTGCAGTTCACCCTTGTGGATACAAAGGCAGATCCTCCACGTGCAAGAGAGTTCAACATGGTTGATGGAGGAGTGGCTGTCAACAACCCAGTTGGGTTTCTCTTCATGACTAATTTTCTTCAATTCTTTCCAAAAAGCTTTTCTTGCCAGTGTATACATATATGTACATCAATTGCAAAGAATCTGAGAGGTATACAGCTTGCATTTGGGTTTTTGTATCAAAATAGTTTTTTCTCTTTTGGTGCTCAGATAGACCCAAATGTTCAGGGTTTGTTTTTTATGATTGAAGAACTCTGAACACTGGGTCTTCATCATCATCATCATCTAGTGCAACCAGAAAATGGCAAACTTGAAGTTTTGTAGAATTCTCAAGCTCACATACTCAGAAATTGGTATTTTGGGTCCAACCAGACCTATGTGTCAATTATACAAGCAATCAAGGAAGTGCAGACGGGTGGCGATTCTGCAGAAAGAATGACTTATTCGGTTTGTATTTTCACCCTTCCTAGAGCAACAAATCACAATCTGTCCACTTTGCTTTTCGAGAGAGTTGGAAAAATGTCTTCAAATGAATGGCAGGACCTACAACAACAGTCAGTGTGCATCTCTTCATGCTGTGAACATGTTGTGGTGGCATCTAACCCAGCTTTGATATCCTTTTGTCATTATGTCTCTTTGTGTTTTTTCCACAGGACTTCAGTGATCTTTTGGTGCTGTCACTGGGAACAGGGCAGCATGAAATGGGCTACTCTGCAGATGATGCGGCGAAATGGGGTGCTATACAGTGGCTGGTAAACAAGGGTGGTGCACCCTTGATTAACAGTGTGTTTAATGCAAGTGCAGATCTGGTGGACTACAACATCTCCGCAATGTTCCACTCTCAACAATGTGGTGCCAATTACCTCCGAATCCAGGTACCCAATCTATATCCTTTTGATTTTCTGTAAGGCACAAATTCTCACTAGTGAATCTGGTGTGGGTGGTGGGTTCTTGTTTTTCTGTAGTTTGTTTCTCAGCCCAATTGAGTGTGTGTTTGCTAACATGCATTAAGCTTTGTCTTGCCTTGCACAGACTGACAACTTGTCAGGATCCGTTTCATCACTAGATAACTCAGCACCAGAAAACTTGCAGAAGCTGATTACTGTAGCAAAGCAAATCCTTGATGATCCAGTCTCAGACCGCAACTTTGTAACTGGGAAGCTTACTGCCATTCCCAATGCTGGAACCAACCGAGATGCACTTGACAGGTAAGGTAGCATGAACATTACCACATCCATGGATTTGAGCAAGCTGAAACCCTTTCCACTACCTATTGTTGGAATCTGTTCACCTTCAAGCAAGTCAGTGTGCCCAAATTCAACCAATTTTTGAATGCTGGTGGACAGATTTGCTGACTGGTTGTCGGACGAACGGAAGGCACGTATGGCTGCTGCTGCTCCTCCTGCCACCAAAACTCCTGCATCTGAAGAGAAAAAAGAGGAAAAGAAGGAAAAGCCAAAAGCTGAAGAGAAGGCTGCAGATAAAACACCAGCGGCAGAAGCAGCTCCAGTCACCGAAGACACTTCTCAGGCTGAAGGTAAAGGAAAAAATGAGGAAACAGTCCAGTCATACCAATCTTCACATGTTCCATTTTCTCACTTCCCGAGCTTATTCTTCAATCTTGAGAATCCCTTTGAGAAGAAGTACTACCCCATGGACTCCGCATACACTCCTGCTGCTTCATATGCTCAAGCCAAGTATGAGACATCTTTCAACTCCTACAGAACTTCTTCCTATAGTCCAGATCCAACTGACTCTAGTTACTATACCTCTCTGCCATATGCACTGCCTGTATATGAATCCTCCCATTCTCACAGATCATATCCCACATATTATGATTCTACCTATGAATCTGCATATAGTTCCGCATCTTCTTCGCCCTCTACATATATTGAACCTCTCTACTACTACCCATCTAGCCAAAACCTGGAAACCTCAGCACCATCATCACTCCCACAAGTTGGCAGTTTGACAACAACAACACTCAATGACTTCTTTCACCTGTTTTCGTAGCTCAAGAGCACCAGCCCTCAAATTGATGAACTTATGGCCTTGTCAGCACACACCCGTATTCAATACCCACAGAAATCACAGTTCTGAGGATATCAGAATGGGGCAGCTTACAATTTTTTGGACTCTTACAATTTCAGATAGGGGAAGAGACAATGCATCAAAATTTGGTACCCGTTTACTGACAAAAGTTTACCAGCCATTGAGTTTTCCTTTTCTGTAATGAATAAATAAACAAGTCCAAAAACACTTAGTTTTTGGCATCCTGCTCCACACACATTCTGGAAGATCAGTTCAATATGAGAAAACCAGTTTGGAATAGATGATCATTTGAAGGCTAACCCATTTTGTATAGAACTGAGAACCACCATGATGTCTGCATTGTGTGTATACCTATCCAGCAGTTAGTTTGAATATTCAAAGCTCAATACTACACACTACAGGTTCTCATTCTGAAAAGAGCACACATTTGTGTCTTTGTCCCTCTGACTTGCGCATTCAGGGGAACTTGTGCACTCAGGAGCAACATCACATCCACTGTGCCACGTTAAACAGTGCAGACCCTGGTCAGCTAGTTCCAACATCTCCTGTAACAACCCATTACATGAACTTTTTATCTGTTAACAGAACATCTGAGAAGTCACACACATATTCAGACACTGCACATGGCATATACTTTGCAAAACACAATTTGGCAAACAAATAACAAATGGTCCTTGCCATAATTAGTGTACTGAATTTCTTCCAGTATGCACTTTCTACTCCCTAGTCTCCAACAGAATTGAACTGATTGTAGTAATTTCCCATGTATTTCTGAAACAAGGAATAATACCCAAAGCTTTTTATACATTTGGAATTCAATGGAATTTTGTCCAGATTATCATGTGCCATTGTACAAATTGAACACCAAAACACTAATGGAAGAAACTTGCAGCATCACTTCCGTGTACCCATTATCAAATATACGGAGGATCCAGGATTAAGGCTGAAAACCACTTTCATAGAAACCAAAACAAAAGGTTCACTAATGTGCAAACCCATAGAGAAGAATATGGGGATGCCAGCAAAGCTAATAAAGGTTGTATATAGTGTGTTATGGTATTACATTCCATCTCATACCACTGCTCATGTGGACTTTTCAATCATGCATCAGAGAAACATAGCCTTCCTTGGAGTGCTAGATGATTGAGATTATTTGAAGCAGCTACCCATCAGCAGATTTGAAAGAAAGAGAGCATAAAAACAGATAGGGAGTGGATTTGAGTGAAATTGGTTAGTAGGGTACGAAGATTGATTCAATGAGCTCCTGTAGTGGTGCAAGCTCCTTCTTGTCAATCAGTGAAAACTCCTGCAGGAACCATTTTCAGCAAAATCTTTAGCAACAACCATTTGGCCTACAAGAACCTGCCCAGCCAATGTGGAAATCTCATGAACAAAAACCAAGATCACATAGGATGCAAAACCAGATCACTAAAAAGCGGGGAGAGGGTGAAGAAAAAGGGGCTAAAAGGGTGAAATGGGTCAGTGGTTAGGGTAGGTACATGGGTGAAGAGAATGAAGTGTTTGAAGCAAGTATTGAGGTGGGCTTCCTCTTTCAAACTCACGATCTTCTGAAAGTGGGAGTGGTAGATGTGTGCATACACTCTGAACAAGCGCTTGAATATTGTCTTCACCACGTCTCGGAAATTAACTGGGAATGGAGCACCTGTCAATGCCACACAAGTCATCAAGAATATACTGAGGAGATTGTCAAGAAACAATTTCATGGAAGAAACACATCTAGAAGCCTCTGAAGATTGGCAAGTTCCTAGTTACAGACTTTGAAGACAACCCATCTTCTGCACCAACTTCATTGTCAAACCTAACTCTCAAAATACTAAACTGATCAAGTTCCCCACTGCATTCTCCATAAAGCAATCTCACCAAATCCACATGCTTACAACAATGCAGGTATGTGTACCCTCCTACCAAGCTTTTGAGGGAAGATGGACTCATCATCAAGCTGTCCTTCAATCCAGTCCATCAAGTACTCCACATACTTGGGTGCTGATACCTCCAGAGGCTTCTTAATCTGCACTCCGTCAGCCCATCTGTACTCATATCTGGCCGACATTCACAAATACAACAGAGAAATTATTCAGAGTTGCATCTTGAGGTTCTCTTTGCTGAAAAGCTGTAGTGAAAAATTCAACCTCAAGGACCAAAGGGACAATGTACTTAGGGCCTGCCGACATAGTGGGACAATTCTCCGGAGTGCAGAACTCTGTCAATGTTCCAAAGAGCAGATTCACTTGGTTGAAGAAATCTACCGCTGCACCCATCGCACACCCAAAGACATATCTATGAGTCAATAAGTCCTCAGAGGATTTTGATTCCTCTCTCTCTCTCTCTCTCTCAACAAAAAGACAAATTGGAGAAGAATTTTACTGTTGACAGCCAGCCACTCAAAAAGGTCTTCTCCAGGAGGGAGACGCACAGCCTCCCTCAAGTTGCCACTTCCTAGGGTAGCATCAATGTGCTTCCGCAGCTGAGCACCCTGCAATCCAACCAACCACCAGAGCAAACATGGACCCACATAAAGAGCACACTCCTGTAGACTGACTCCCATGTATAATTCAGACCCCATGTATGTAAGTAACTCTGTTTTATGGGTCCCCTTAAAACAACAAAGTATCAGGAATTGGGTCACTAAGAACTTTGCTTGCACCTCATATTGCATGATGGAGGAAAGTGGGGGAAGATTGAGAGACAAAGTCCATACCTTGCTCCCAGAGGGCGTACTTTTCTTGGGCCTGAATGTGCGTTGATTCCTGCTCCATATCCACAACAGGCCACAGTGTAAAAACACATCAATTGGGACCTGTAAACTATGCCACAGAACTAAGTTCTGAAACACAAGTTCTATTTTATCTTCTGCAATGTAAGTTGTACTGATTTCTGAATTGCACGTTCTATGTTGATGACAGGGGTGTATATGTGCTCTCACAATCTATTCTTCTCTTGGATCCATTTCATTCAATTCACTCTTGATGGTTATCCGTGGACTATGCAGAATCCAAAGGTGCTGTGATGGATCCAAGAGAAATTGCAACTTCCGGAGGTGACTCTGGTATGAATGGCTTGGAGCCTTGTCTGGTTTTTAGGTTTTGAAATAGATTTAGGGTAGCCAAATTGGTCTTCTCCTAATGTGTAGACAGTCACATTTCTTCAACAAGGAGGTTGAAGGGGACATTGCTCATCTAACAAATATCCCAAGTTATCTTGCACATTTTGGGTTGCAAAGCTCAGATCTTTGTGACTTAAATAGTTCTATTGCATTGGAGCATTGTCTTCCTTTGTTGGAAAGTAGACATAGGTCAGTAACAAGTACACCAAAAAAATGATGAGATGAGAGACGGACCTGCCCAACCCAAACAGACTCATTGTGGGAACAACAACTGGGTCTAGCGCCTGTTTGCCTGTAGCATGAGCTTCAAGTTCCCACTGTTTTTGTCGGCAAATCGATCACCTTGCTCAAAAAACAAAAAAACACTCCTCAAAACTCCTGATGCCAACCCCAACCCTAATATTCAAATGCTCAAATTCCTCACCTTTGCCAACAACAACCAAAGATTTTGCAACCCCACAAATCCTCAAACCAGAAATCTGAGTAACCCAAAACAAACAACAGAACAAAACTGACAAAAAAACCAAACCAACAACAACAACTGAAAACCAAAATGTCAAAACCCACAACAAAAACTTAACTACTTCTTCAACCAGTCATCATCCATCAACATCAGCACTTACAACCAACCCCACATAACAAGAAGTTCCTGCAACCACAAACACAACAAGAACATCACTCTATATAAATTTCTTTCTAGTTCGTCAACACCATTTTGCAACCATAAAACTAAAATCTCAAAAACCCACAGCAAAAGAACTTAACTACTTTCTTCCAGCCATCACCATCACCATCTCAACAGTACAAATCCCACAAAACAACAAGATCCTGCAAACTCACAGACAAAAACCACCGCCCTAGAAATTTTTTTCTAATGCATCATCACCACATCACCACCCATTTGCAACTAAAAAGTCAAAGTGTCAAAAACCCACTCACCCACCCACAAGAAAGAACCTTAACTACTTGGAGCCCATCATCATCATCATCATCATTGTACCCATTGTAAAGCCAAAGGTCCAAAACCTACATCACCATTTTGCAATTATAAAACCAAAGTCTCAAAACCCACTCACCCACAACAAAGAACTTTGACTACTTGGAGCCCATCATCATCATCATCATCATCACCACCATTGTGCCCATGGTAAAAACAAGGTCTAAAACCACCACCACCACCAACAACAACAACAACAAAGGAGGAGGAAAAGAGAATATGTAGTACCTAATCAATAATTCCTCTTAAGTCCAAAATACAAAAAGCAACTTGAAAAAGCTCCTCCACCACTTTTGTAGCATGAGGAGAACACACAACACCCACACACAAAACACACTTTAGAAATGAATGTCAGCAAAGGGGGAGACAAGGAAGTACTATAACATACAAATTATTGCAAATGAGTTTTGGGATGGAAACCCAACTCTCTCTCTCTCTCTCTCTCTCTCTCTCTCATCAAGAATGATTCATTTCAAGTTGACCTAATAAAAGCTTTTTATGTAAGTAGATTGGACAAAAATCTTGAGCTCTTAAATGTGATTTTAACCTATAGATTAGGATTTGGATTTTTTATGGGGAAAAAAAAGGACCCAATTGTGCCAATTTCAAGAAAACCCTAAACTAGCAAGATTTCTTTAATAGATTTCCATTAGTTAGCCAAGAATAGAACATAGATGGTTGTTTGATTTTATTTATTTAAAAAAAAATTCCTATCTAGTTTTATAACCAAATTTGGCAAAAAATTTCTTCTAGATGATCACTTTCTCCTTCAACTCCATCACAAAAATCCAAAAGAAAACGTTGACTGGGGACAACAGGATCCACCAACTCTTCTTCTCCTGAGGTTTCAAGAAGGAAAATAGTTTTTAAAAATATTATATTGTAGTACCACCATGGCAATTTCAACAATTTAGCATCGAGTAATTATTTCATTTTGAAGATTCCATGTTCCAAAAATGTAATATTTAAAAAATATTATCATAGTTACACTGGCAACTTCCACACATGTTTGTTGAATAATTAAAATTTTTAAACAAAAAACTCCTTTTTGACAAATTAATGATTGTTGAAGATTTCAATATTTTCCTTCACAAAAAAATGTTCTTTGAAAGATTTTTTTTTTTCAAAATTTCAAAATTTCTGAAAATAACATAATTAGCGTCCAAGCTGTCAAGGCACTATGGTATCTAATTTTCTTCATAAAATTTTTCCCCACCCCCTTTGAAGATTTTTTATGAAAATTTCAACATTTCTGAAAATATAATACAATTATTTGCCACTCTAGAAGTTGCAAACATTTGAGGGAGACCACTTCAAATTTACTATAAAAAGTTGAAATTCATCCAGGTAAAATTGCTAGGTACACATTTGTATTGGTTAATATTTATGTGACATTTTTCATCATTCACATTGTATCAATTTGGGCTCCACATTGCTTTGCAACTATGGGTGATGATTAAATTGACATAAGGTCACAATATTAATATATTGTCATTGATTCTTTGAATGTCAAGATATCAAAGTAAAATATCATGATCATATAGATTTTTCATGAATTTTTTCCTATTTTCATTAAAATAGATTTTAAATTTCAAATTATTAATTTGTTTTCTATAATTTGTGAGGTGGGTATTTGTGAGGTGACTCTTCAATTTGTAATTCTAAGCTCCTCAAGTCAATCAATACTCACAAAATAAGATGTGACAATTTATGTTTACCTAACATCATGTGATAAATAATTTTTAATTGTATCAATGAATTTTTTTAAAATGATTTTTTTTTTTTTTTTTGATAATGTCATGACAATGTTGTGTTTACAATATTTCCTCTTCATAATTTTATGTTTTCATGACAATTTTGCACATGCTTTTGATTCTATCACGACAATTTTCATATTTGTGTTTATTCATATTGTTTTGACAATTTGTGAAATTATTTTATCAAATTTGTGATGACAATTTTTGTGTTTGTGTTTACTCATCATGTTTTGACAAATTGTGAAATGATTTTTTCAAATTTGTGATGATATATTTTATTTTATTATTATTATTATTATTATTTGTGTTTATATTTGTTCATGATGTTTTGATGATTTGCAAAATTATGTACTCAAATTTCTCATAAATGATCTTGTGTAAATTGTGTGTCCTTTGATATTCATGTTTATTCACGTTACACTTCACAATTTTTATCTTGTGTTATATGTTCGTCTTGTAAAACAATTTGAGTTTTGCATTGTTTTAATCATATTGCAATTCCAATGAGATGCTAAAGCTAGTATCAAGGGGAATGTGCATAATCTATCATATGATTTCCAATTTGACAATTTCACATTTTTCTTTTGTACATTCTAATCCTTCATCGGGTTGGGTGGAAGAAATCTTGTTTGTTGACGTTGTAGTAATGTCGTAGGAATGGGTGAAAGTTATTCATTAGCTTAGCTTGTCCCTTCTCACTATCCTTATCACTACGATGTCCTTATGTAATGTCATTGTGCTTTACGTAGGAAAAGGGTTTACCAATAGACCCTTCTTCTATACATATAATTTACATTAAAAGTATAATTTAACATTAAATTATGACACATATTACACAATGTGCCAAAAATGTAATATGTGTTTTTAATGAACTTTGTGAAATCTTGAAAATGTTTGTGTGAAATCAATTGGAAGCATCATCACTCGTTGGATTGATTTGTCATGAATGACCAAAATATGAATCAAACATCTCCACAAGTTGGAAGACTAGTGCAAGTTCTTAATTCCTTTTACTAATACTCATAACAAATGGTTGTTAACAACAAAATAATGAGTAACTTGGTGCCCAAGGGTATTGTACACCTTGATCGGATTCGGCAAGAAACTATTGAATAATTAATTAAAATTTAAATCTTAATTTCAGCACTTGGTTTTTTAATTTTAAAGTTTTTGACAAGTAATGGGTATAAATAATAAATGAAATCTCTCTTTTTAAGTTTGTGGGATTCTTGAGTTCTTGAACTTTAAGGTTTGTAGTTCAAACTTGCCAATTGAAATCTTGAAGATTTTTAGTTTTATTAAAGTTTTTGACACAAGTAACAAATAATTTTTCAAAAAATTGACAAAACAAAAAAAAATTGAATTTATGTTGAAATTGTTCAAGTATTATGATATTAATTTGATAATGAACTTGATAATTGGTGGGGTTATTTTTTATAAAAATGATACCCTATGTGGTTCAATTTTTTAAAAAACGACCTACCCAATGAATTATGAAAAAACAAAAAACAAAATCCAACTTATTCAAACAAGCAAAATTAAATAACACCAAATTTAAAATGAAAGTCTAGATGTCATCATGATGTTGTGTTAGCTTGATGGTAGGCAAGAAGGTAAGTTAACGTAAAATCTTCAAATAAATGTAAAATGTGTTTTTAGATCTCTTTTAGCCTTCAATACATTGTTAAAACTTTCAATCTTATGTTATAGTTGTCAATTTATGTAATTGGCCTATCTTTAATTCAATTTTGTGAGATAATTGTTGAATGTTTGCTTCACCTTCGAACCTAAGCTACATATGCAATAAACACATGAAGCACATGGCAATACTTTTTGGCAATTTTATGTCAAAATAATAATTAAAAATTTTTAAATTATAAATTGGCCCTTTCAATGTTTCCTATGGTGCAACAATTCTAAAATGGTGTGTTGATTTTTACACTTTGAAAGGTGTCATGATTCAATTAATAAGGTGATAACCCAAATTATCACCCAACAAGTAATTAGGATTGTCATCTAAACCTCTAATAACATCAAATGAACTATAGTATTGAACATGCATATATAGTTTCGACTTTCACAAAAAAATTAAATCATTTTTCAACAAACCAACAAAAGTTTCAAAAGAATTTGTGTTGCAATGTATACTAGCATGAATAACAATGGAATACCCCCTTTGTCTTATGGTAGAAATAATCTTCAAAAAAAGGATGAAATGATATAACCAAAATTTTATTGAAGAAGGTGCATGAGCAACTATGAAAGGGTGTGGAAAGACAAAAAGAAAGGATTCAAATCCAAGTTGAAAACTCCTTCAAGTCAAAGGTCAAAGATCAAGCCAAAAGTCCAAGATTAAGGAAGATACATGTTGATACGGAAGATTTTGAATCAACTACAAACTATTTGCAACAAGAAGTTGGTGGTGGGAATAGGAGATGGGTCTAGGAGAGAGCAAGAAAAGTCAAGAGGTAGCCCTTTGCTACCATTCAACTTAGGATGGAAGATTCTTACATTGTTTGAACATGATCAAAACTCAATGGCAAATGAAAATCACCAAGACAAATAGTGGAAGATCGTTAGGTCTTTTCATATACCAAGTTTGCATGAGCACATGTGTGTACGAAAACATTCATTTATCGATTTTATAAGAAGCTTTAATGGAAGAATAGTGAGTGGGCATAGGAGTTGGAGAGAAAAGTTTAATGAATAAGGTTTGACTATAACTCCAATATTGACTAACCAATCATATTAAGAAAAAAAATGCATGGTTAAAAAGATGAAACATGAAACAATGATATGGTTGTTAAAATTGACGTGACATGATGTGTTATTTTTGTGTCGATTATCATGTCAACCTTAGTAGTTGTGATGTGTAATTGGGTCAACATTAATATTGATCAGGTGTTCCCACAATAAAAATAAAAATATAATATTTTTTAATTGTGTAGGTAAATTTAATTATTTAATTATCATTTATAAAAATACTTGTTTCGTCAATAAATCATTTTGCAACTAGATTTCAATTGCTAATACATTGACCAAAGTGCATGGAGTAGTTGCAACCGAAATTCTGATTGTTGAAATGGTGACCAAAATCAAACCGCCATTTTTTTAACGATCTAATTTTTTTTCAATTTTATTTTTATTTTTATTATTTTTTTTTTTCCCCACTGACAAAACCACATTTAGGTTGCTGGAGTGTTTGTGTATGCATTTCAAAAAACCTCAATTATTAAAAAGAAGAATATGTGAGGTGTTGCTCAATTTAACCCTAAAACCCTAAACCCCAGAGATTTGTGCATTTGCACAAACTTCAGAAGGTCTTTGTGGTTAGGGTTTTGAGCAGTGCAGAACTCGTCTTCGGATGCTGTTTGCACAAAGGAAGGACTAGAGCTGGCCAAAAAAGATCTGCCTTTCGGAACCCTAAATTTCTAGGGTTTTCACAGACCTAACTACAACCAGTTTGCCTTACTTACTTTCAAGGGTTTGTTTGCATTTAAGCCCAGGTGGTGAGTACCCACCTGCTCTTGGAGGAGATTTTTTGTCAGATCCTCCTCATCCTATCAGACTGGTTTGTCAACAGATTAAATAAGCTGAGAGAACACTTGTGGATTTTGATAGAATGATTGTGGATTCAAGGAAATGGTGTTTGGACTGCTGTAATTTTGGGATGATGACCAATGCCAACAACAAGCTTGAATCTTTTGTTAGAATGCTTTGTCTTAGAATGACAACATGTTGTTCAATCTGTTTGTGTACTCTGGATGTGTGGCAGACATTTGCCAAGTATTTGACAAACTTCTGCCAAAAGAATCTAGCACCAAGGAATGTTATGGTTGTGGGATTCAATTCATTGTGGGTATTTTGAATCAGTTTGCTAGATGCAATGAGAAGGCTTGATACCAGACACTTTCACATGCATGAGTAGCTCAGCAAGCTCAAAAAACTTTGCAATAGGGAAATCATGTCTTTATGTCCACATTTTTGGAGATTGGATGTAATGCTGATGTTTTTGCTGACTGCCCTTGTCAGCATCTATACAAAGTGTGGAAACTTCAAGGATGCTTTTGATAACTTTAACTTCATGCAAGAAGCAGGTGTGGAGCCTGCCAATGCTACTTCTAGTATCTCTGGAAGGAGGAAGACGAGTTCCTGCACAGATCCAAAAATCCAGATTTGACTCAGATGAGTGGCTGCAAAATGTGCTCATTGTCAAATGCAGCAATCACAAGGAGGCTTTTTGAAAGGTTTCATGGTATGTGAGAGATGTGAGTGTACCCTAAGCAAAGTGAGGGAACCAATGGACATGTTTCACCAAATGCAATGAGAATTTGCTCTGCTGAACAGGATCGCTTACATTTGCAATTGGAGGAAGACATGTCAGCCTAAGGGGGAGGCAGGGTTTGTAAAATTTGGATTTGACAGTGATGTATGGGTGCAGGTGGTGCTTATTGGCATGGATGCTTAATGCAGGGCCAGTCAGGGATGTTTTTCAAGTCTTTCATCAACACATGCAAGGAGAAGGTATGATACCAGACAATGTCACTTATGTGGACATTTCAAATGCCTGTGTAGCTTCGGAATTGGGGAAATAGACCTACCTGCATGAGGGAAATCTCTGTTATAGAGTTTGTGGTGACTGCTCTCATCTGCACTATCAAAGCATGATGTAAAATAGCGGGCATCCTGACTGCATGCACCAGTAAGCAACTTTGGAATGTGGAAAGGAGGTCAATTCTAACGTTGGGGGATCCAGATTTGCCAGTGATGTTTTTTTTGAGGAATCCTGTTATTAGCATGGATTGAAAGGGGGGCATCAGTGAGGATGCATTTGAAGTATTTAATCAGATACAAAAAGAAGATGTGTAGTTGGACCATATTGTTTACATTCGCACCCTCCAGCCATGTGCCAGCCTACTAGCCCCTTTGCTGAAGGCAAACATTGCATGGAAACATCATTAAAGCTAGATTGGGGACTGATGTGTGCCTCAGATATGCACAAAAATGACTCGATGGATAGGAGAAGGAACAGATCATCTGAAGATGTTCTTGAAGACATTGATGGGTGTCTGACCAGCTGTACTAGTCAGTCTCTGCACAGTGACACACCTCTGGTTTGTTTGCACTGCAACAGGGCAACCATGTTCAGCTGATGAGACTCTCTCAAAGGATCCAGTTTTTCTTCAATCAATTCAAGGACAAGATTTGTGATGTGTGTTGCCTGCTGTGGGTCTTTTGAAATAGACATTAGGAAGGAACTAGGAGCATTAATCCAAACCATACAGTACTGGTATAGTGGCTTCTGAGCATCAAGCCAACTAGTAGTCTGCAGTCTAGACATGCCCATGAGGTCCCACATACAGTTCTATTTTTTCTCTTTTTTTTTTTTTTTTGCGGGAGAAAGGGACATGGGCACATTGATTTGATCCAGCTTGATCAAATCAGTGCAACTTGTGAGCAAATAGTATATTGAGTATGGAAGTGAGATCAAAATTGTTGGCACCATTAAAAGCTATAGCTAATGATCAAAACACTCAACAGAATAATTGGAACTTGTGGAACTAAATTAGTGTTACGGGACTAAGGTCTGAAGTTAAGCAAGCAGGGTTTTGTAATGGGGCAAGGAGTGCAGTTTTTCTTTGGTATATCCCACTGTACCCAACACACCATTGCTGTCTGTTCTGTCCTGATAGCCCTTTGAGACTTTCTAATGCAATTGAAATCAAAGGGTCACTTGGCGTCATCAGGTTTTGTGTTGGTTTCTTTCCCTATACACACTTGAGACTTCTGTGCAATGGAAATCAAAGGGTTTTGTGTTTGGTTTCATCAAGTTTCGTGTCAAATTTTTCCCCCCACCACTGTACATAACATGAGACTTCTGTGCAGATTGAAATCAAAGGGTTCATTTCATCGGGCTTTGTGTTGTTGGGGGGTTTTTTTGTTTCCCCATTATACATGCAACAACAATCAAGACTTTTTATGCAATCCAAATCGAATGTGATTTTCCTCGGGTGTTGTGTTGCTTTTTTGCACAGTGTCAAAAAACACAATGGCAAAAAAAATAAAATCGTGGTAAAACGGAAGTTTGGTAAGAAAAACCCAAGAGTTGGCATCATGTGTTCTCACATCAAAATGTGGAAAGCTGAACAAAATGTCAGAGACGAATAACAAAACACAAATTCCTGACGAATAACAAAACACAAATTCCTGGACCCACACTACCACTACTACCACCACCACTACTACTACCACCACATACTACTACTACTACTACTACTACTACTACTATTCATGTTGTTGAAATGCAACTTTCAAAGCAGAAACCCAGAATCCCCGCATCCCTAGTGATCAAGTACCTTCCACATACTACTACTACAACATCATCTCTTGCCACTTTCATTGAAATTTCAAGCTCTTTTTAAAAAAGTGTCGGGGATGACCAGTTCAAATTGTAGAGATGCTTGTGTGGGGATTATTATGATGAAAATCTTTTTGGTTTTGATGGAGCTCTTCTGCTCTTGATCCAGTCTGAGTGAGTCAGCTGACAAAAAAATATATTGGGGAGTGCAAAAGCAGACAACTGAAGGGGAGAAAATGGCAGGCAGCACTAGAAAAACCAATGCTTTGCTTGTTTGAACTATGAACACCACCATGTACCTCATTGTACTAAGTTATCCTAGTTCACAACCCTAATTTTATTTTCTGTTAATTTAATTTATTGTATTTTTGTACAACGTCTATTTACAAAGGATATGCATGGTGTGGTTTTTTTTTAAAAATTTTAATTTTTAAAAAATTTTAAGTAAAAAATTTTAAATTTTAAAAAAATTATATATATATATAATTTACCACCCAATTTTGTGTTTGATGTGTACTCACACACTCATGATTGTGGGAGGCCTCTTTTTTTTATTTATAAAAACAATTCAACCTATGTCTCTCTCTATTATGCCCCGAGGGTTTAATTTTCGGGATCCTCGTTAATGGACGTACTTACTTGAGAAATT
>Ga0116227_10009053_pt1 | contig 18307 bp, 14 predicted proteins | sample S1TSphgellanicum_FD_89693 | JGI IMG/M metagenome (GOLD analysis project Ga0116227, IMG submission 89693) | Host-associated microbial communities from peat moss isolated from Minnesota, USA - S1T2_Fb - Sphagnum magellanicum MG | ecosystem: Host-associated > Plants > Peat moss > Unclassified... | reverse complement strand
CTGATGCCCATGGGCTGGGATGCCTTCGGCCTGCCGGCCGAGAACGCGGCGCTGAAGAACGGCGTGCCGCCGGCGCAGTGGACCTACGACAACATCGCCTACATGAAGAAGCAGATGCAGGCGATGGGGCTGGCCATCGACTGGTCGCGCGAGGTCGCCACCTGCGATCCGAGCTACTACAAGTGGAACCAGTGGCTGTTCCTGAAGATGCTGGAGAAGGGCATCGCCTACCGCAAGACGCAGGTCGTCAACTGGGACCCGGTGGACCAGACCGTGCTGGCCAACGAGCAGGTGATCGATGGCAAGGGCTGGCGCACCGGCGCGGTGGTGGAAAAGCGCGAGATCCCGGGCTACTACCTGAAGATCACCGACTACGCCGAAGAGCTGCTGGACCATGTCCAGACCCAGCTGCCCGGCTGGCCCGAGCGCGTGCGCCTGATGCAGGAAAACTGGATCGGCAAGAGCCAGGGTGTGCGCTTTGCCTTCCCGCACGACGTTCGCGGCGATGACGGTGCGCTGATCGGCGACGGCCGGCTCTACGTCTTCACCACCCGTGCCGACACCATCATGGGCGTGACCTTCTGTGCCGTGGCGCCCGAGCATCCGCTGGCGCTGCATGCGGCCAGGACCCAACCCGCCGTGGCCGCCTTCATCGAAGAGTGCAAGTCCGGCGGCACGACCGAGGCGGAGATCGCCACCCAGGAGAAGAAGGGCGTGCGCACCGGCCTGACCGTCACGCACCCGTTCACCGACGAGCAGGTCGAGGTCTGGGTCGGCAACTACGTGCTGATGTCCTATGGCGACGGCGCCGTCATGGGCGTGCCTGCGCACGACGAGCGCGACTTCGCCTTTGCGCTGCAGTACGGCCTCGAGATCAAGCAGGTGGTGCTGGTCGATGGCGAGCACTACGACTACCACCGCTGGCAGGACTGGTACGGCGACAAGCAGCGCGGCGTCACCATCAATTCCGACAGCTTCAGCGGCCTGCCCTACCAGGAGGCGGTCGATGCCGTCGCCCACGCGCTGCAGGCCAAGGGCCTGGGCGAGAAGAAGACCACCTGGCGCCTGCGCGACTGGGGCGTGAGCCGCCAGCGCTACTGGGGCACGCCGATCCCCATCATCCACTGCGAGGACTGCGGCGCGGTGCCGGTGCCCGAGAAGGACCTGCCGGTGGTGCTGCCGCAGGACTGCATTCCTGATGGATCGGGCAACCCGCTTCACAAGCACGAGGGCTTCCACGCCGGCGTCGTCTGCCCGCACTGCGGCAAGCCGGCACGGCGCGAGACCGACACCATGGACACCTTCGTGGACTCGTCCTGGTACTTCATGCGCTACTGCGACCCGAAGAACGACCAGGCCATGGTCGCCGAAGGCGCGCAGTACTGGATGCCGATGGACCAGTACATCGGCGGTATCGAACACGCCATCCTGCACCTGCTCTACGCGCGTTTCTGGACCAAGGTCATGCGCGACCTGGGCCTGGTGAAGGTCGACGAGCCCTTCACCAAGCTGCTGACGCAGGGCATGGTGCTCAACCACATCTACTCGCGCCGCACCGAGAAGGGCGGCAAGGAGTACTTCTGGCCGCATGACGTCGAGCACGTGCTGGACGAGACCGGCAAGGTCGTCGGCGCCAAGCTGGTCAATGCCGTGGGCGCGCTGCCCGTGGGCACGCCGATCGACTACGAGGGCGTGGGCACCATGTCCAAGTCCAAGAACAACGGCGTCGATCCGCAGGACCTGATCGAGAAGTACGGTGCCGACACCGCGCGGCTCTACACCATGTTCACCGCGCCGCCCGAGGCCACGCTCGAGTGGAACGATGCCGCGGTCGAGGGCAGCTACCGCTTCCTGCGCCGTGTCTGGAACTTCGGCGCCAAGCTGTCTGCTATTGATTCGGTAGCCGCTGGCCTCAGCGTGACCGGGGCGAAGTCCCTGAAGGACGTGGAATTCGGCAAGGAGGCCAAGGCCCTGCGCCTGGAGATCCACACCGTGCTCAAGCAGGTGGACTACGACTACCAGCGCATGCAGTACAACACCGTCGTCTCCGGCGCGATGAAGCTGCTCAACGCGATGGAGAGCTTCAAGGCCAGCGGCACGCCGGGCGCCGAAGTGGCGCTGATCGAGGGCTTCGGCATCCTGCTGCGCGTGCTCTATCCGGCCACGCCGCACCTCACGCACGCGCTCTGGTCGCAGCTGGGCTACGCGGGCGCGCTGGGCGACCTGCTCGATGCGCCCTGGCCCGTGGTCGACGAATCGGCCCTGCAGCAGGACGAGATCGAGCTGATGCTGCAGGTCAACGGCAAGCTGCGCGGCGCGATCCGCGTGCCGGCCGGCGCCTCCAAGGAGGTGATCGAGCAGGCCGCCCTGGCCAACGAGGACTTCCAGAAGCAGGCCGCCGGCGCCACCCCCAAGAAGATCGTGGTGGTGCCTGGCCGCCTGGTCAACATCGTCGTCTAAGAAGGTATGAAAGAACCCACCATGCCCGCTTGCCTCGCCAGAACACGCGTGCTCGGCGTTGCAAATGCTCGCCGTGGCCCGAGCCACGTCTGCGCTTTGCGCCTTGATCACACGCGTTCTGACGGGCCATCGGGCCATGCTGGATTCATTCACACCTTCTGACCGGAGCCGCAGCATGCAGCGACGCGCCTTTGCCTCCTCTCTTCTGGCCCTTGCCTCGGCGGGGGGGCTGGCCGGCTGCGGCTTCCATCTGCGGCAGGCGCCCAACTTCGCCTTCTCCACGATCTACCTGGCGACCAACTCGTCGTTCGGCATCGAGCTGCGGCGCAACCTGGAGTCCGGCGGCAAGATCACCGTGATCCGCGATGCCGCCAAGCGCGATACCGCGCAGGTCATCCTGGAGGTGCTGCAGGACCAGCGCGAGCGCGTCGTGCTGGGCTACAACTCGGCCGGCCAGGTGCGCGAGTTCCAGCTGCGCATCCGGGTGCGCTTTCGCCTGCGCACGCCGGACGACCGCGAACTGCTGGCGCCCACCGAAATCCTCATGCAGCAGGACCAGAGCTACGACGAAACCCTGGCCCTGGCCAAGGAGGCCGAAGCGCAGCTGATCTACCGCAGCATGCAGACCGACGTGGTGCAGCAGATCATGCGGCGCCTGGCTGCTGTAAAAACGATATGACCTCCAGGCTTCGCGCTTCGCGTCTTCGCCAACCCCCTTGCAGGGGGCAACACCAGCGGCCCGGCGGAGCCGGTTCCGCGGTGTTCTTGGCATTGGGCCGCGCATCATGCAACGCCATGGCGGGGCACTGATATGCAACTGGCCCCGGCCCAGCTCGCCGCCCATCTGCAGAAAGGCTTGCGCCCCCTCTATGTGCTGCACGGCGACGAGCCGCTGCTGCAGCAGGAGGCGGCCGACGCCATCCGCGCTGCCGCGCGCGCGCTCGGCCCGGCCGAGCGCACCGTCTACACCGTGGCTGGCGCGCATTTCGACTGGAGCGAAGTGCTGGCCGCAGGCGGTTCGCTGTCGCTGTTTGCCGAGCGCCAGATCGTCGAGATCCGCATCCCCTCCGGCAAGCCGGGCAAGGACGGCAGCGCCGCGCTGCAGCAGCTGGCCGCTGGCGCCGCAGGGCAAGAGGGCACGCTGACCCTGGTCATGCTGCCGCGCCTGGACAAGGCCACGCGCACCGGCGCCTGGTTCATGGCGCTGGAGAATGCCGGCGTCACGCTGCAGATCGATCCGGTCGAGCGCGGCGCGCTGCCGCAGTGGATCGCCCAGCGCCTGCAGCGCCAGGGCCAGCAGGTGGCGGCCGGCGACGAAGGCCAGCGCACGCTGCAGTTCTTTGCCGACCGGGTCGAGGGCAACCTGCTCGCGGCGCACCAGGAGATCCAGAAGCTCGCGCTGCTCTACCCGGCCGTGCCCGGCACGCCCTGCGTGCTGACGCAGGAGCAGGTCGAGGCGGCGGTGGCCAATGTGGCGCGCTATGACGTCTTCAAGCTGTCCGAGGCGGTGCTGGGCGGGCAGGCGGCGCGGGTGCAGCGCATGCTCGACGGCCTGCAGGCCGAGGGCGAGGCCGAGGTGCTGGTGCACTACACCCTGGCCGAAGACATCCGCGCCCTGAAGCGCGTGAAAGACGCCATGGCCGCAGGCCGGCCCTTGCCGATGGCGCTGCGCGAACAGCGCATCTGGGGCCCGCGCGAGCGCCTGTTCGAGCGCGTGCTGCCCCGGCTCGATGCGCGCACGCTGGCCCGTTTGCTGCAGGCCGCGCACCAGGTCGACGGCATCGTCAAGGGCCTGCCGCAGGAAGGCTGGCCGCGCAACGGCTGGCAGGCGCTGCACCGGCTGGCCCAGGGCCTGTGCCGGGCCTGCGCCGCGACGCCGGCCCGCGCCGGCGCTTGATGCTTCTTATTTGATAGCTGTAAGCCCAGGTTGTACCTGGGCTCAAGCCACTTTTCATTCAAAAATGCCGGCGCGGCGTCACAGCACCCGCTTGCGCACCTGGGTCACCACCAGCTCGGCCAGCACCACCACGGCAAAGACCGCGATCAGGATCACCGCCACCTGGGTCCACTGGAACAGGTTCAAGGCGGTGTCCAGCGCCACCCCGATGCCGCCCGCGCCCACCAGGCCGAGCACGCCGGACTCGCGTACGTTGATGTCCCAGCGCAGCAGCACCACCGACCAGAAGGCCGGCTTGACCTGCGGCCAATAGCCGTACCAGATCTGCGCCGAGGTGGAGGCGCCCGCGGCCTGCAGTGCCTCGATCGGGCCGCGCGGCGCTTGCTCGATCGCCTCGCCCAGCAGCTTGCCGACAAAGCCCACCGAGCGGAAGGCGATGGCGAACATGCCGGCCAGCGGCCCGGGCCCGAAGATCGCCACGAACAGCAGCGCCCAGACCAGCGAGTTGACCGAGCGGCTGGCCACCAGCACCACGCGCGCCGCCAGGTTCAGTGCGCGGTTGCGGGTCACGTTGCCGGCCACCAGCAGGCCCAGCGGGATCGCCAGCGCCAGCGACAGGAGGGTGCCCAGCGTGGCCATGTGCAGCGTCTCGACCAGGGCCGCGTGCACCACCGCCGGGTAGTGCGACCAGTCCACCGGCCACATGCGCTGCAGCATGTCGACCATCTGCTCGGGCGCGTCGGCCAGGAACTCCGGGATCACCTCGACCGTGCGCGCCGACTGCACCACGGCCCACACGATCAGCAGCGTCACCGCGTAGCGCAGCAGCCGCTGGCCGAGCGAGAAGCGCTGCCACTGGCGCGGCGCGGCGGCAGCGCCCGGCAGGAGGGCGGGGCTAGACATGCAGGGCCTTTCGCGTGGCGTTCACCACGATCTCCCCGACGACGATGATGGCGATCACCGTGGCCAGGATGGTGCAGACGAAGCTGTATTCAAAGCGCAGGAAGGCGGAGAACAGCGCGCCGCCGATGCCGCCCGCGCCCACGATGCCCACCATGGTGGAGTTGCGCAGGTTGGAGTCGAGCTGGTAGGTGGCAAAGCCGACGAAGCGGCCCATCACCTGCGGCAGCACGCCAAACAGCACCACGTTGGCGAACGATGCCCCCGTGGCGCGCACCGCCTCGATCTGCTTGGGCGAGATCTCTTCGATCGCATCGGCAAACAGCTTGCCGACAAAGCCCACCGTGGCCACCACCAGCGCCAGGATGCCCGCCAGCGGGCCGAAGCCGACTGCCTTCACGAACAGGATGGCGGTGATCACCGGGTGCAGCGAGCGGCACACCGCGATCAGCCCGCGCGCAGCGGTGCGCACGTAGCCCGGCACCATGTTGCGCGCCGCCAGCAGTCCCACCGGCAGGCTCAGCGCCACGCCGGCAAAGGTGGCCAGCACGGCGATCTGCAGCGTTTCGCGGATGCCCTCCCACAGCACGTCCATCTTGGACAGGTCGGGCGGCACCATGCGGCCCAGGAAGCGCGCGCCCTGGTGCACGCCGGTGGACAGCCGCGCCCACGACAGGTCCATCTGCGCGATCACGTAGACGCTGTAGGCCAGCACGGCGAGCAGCACCGCCTTCTGCGTGCCGCTCCAGGCAAAGGCGCGCATCGCCCTGGGCGCGGGCGTGCGGGTGGTGTTCACTGCATCCATGCCTGGCCGCCGTAGATGGTCTGCAGGTGAGCGTCGGTCAGGCCTGCGGGCGGGCCGTCGTAGACCACGTGGCCGCCGGTCATGCCGACGATGCGGTCGGAGTGGCGCCGTGCCAGTTCCACGTCGTGGATGTTGACGATCACCGGGATGCCGCGCTCGCGGCCCTGCTCGCGCAGCAGCTGGATGATCTCGACCGAGGTCTTCGGGTCGAGCGAGGACGTGGGCTCGTCGGCCAGCAGGATCGCCGGCTGCTGCATCAGCGCGCGCGCGATGCCCACGCGCTGGCGCTGGCCGCCGCTCAGCGCGTCGGCGCGCTGGTGCGCGAAGCTGCCGAGCCCGATCACGTCGAGCAATTGGTAGGCGCGCTCGAAGTCCTCGGCCGGGAACTTGCGGCGCCAGGCCTTCCAGGCCGACAGATAGCCCAGGCGGCCGGTCAGCAGGTTCTCCATGACGGTCAGGCGCTCGACCAGGTTGTATTCCTGGAACACCATGCCGATGTGGCGCCGGCTGCGGCGCAGCGCGCGGCCGTGCAGCTGCGCCATGTCGAGCCGCTCGCCGGCCACGTCGAGCCAGATCTGGCCGGCGGTGGGGTCTACCAGGCGGTTGATGCAGCGGATCAGCGTGGACTTGCCGGTGCCCGAGGGGCCGATGATGCTGGTCAGGCCGGTGCCGTCGATGCGCAGGTCGATCGACTTCAGCACCGGTACGCCCGGGCGGTATTCCTTCACCAGCTGCTGGATGTGCAGCGAACCTGCATGCAGGGAGGGGGTCATGCGAACTTTCCGTGAGAGAGGGCTGCCGCAACGCGGCAATGGCCGCGGCAAGCGGCAAGACCGCGCACGCGGCGCGGTCTGCGGTGGGTGCCGCCGGGCGGCTTACTTCTTGCCGGCCGCGGCCTTGTCGTAGGCGTCACGGGTGAAGGTCTCGCCGGCGGAGGCGGCCACCTTGCGTACCAGCTCCCAGTCCTTCTGGTAGCTGATCGGCAGGAAGCGGTCGCCGCCCAGGCCCTTGGCCATCTCGGCGGGCACCTTGTACCCGTAGAAGCACTGCTTGATCTTTTCCTGCAGCACCGGCTCGAGGTTGTGCGCGTAGGCGTAGGCGTCGGTCGGGAACTTGTCGCTGGTGTAGAGCACCCGGAAGTCGTCGGCCTTGACCACGCCGCGCTCGGTCATGTGCTGCAGCACGTCGCTGGCCACCGGCGCCGCGTCGTAGTCGCCCGACTTCACGCCGAGGATCGACTGGTCGTGCTTGCCCGAATAGACCACCTTGTAGTCGGTGTCGGGCGTCAGGCCGATGGCCGGGAACAGCGCGCGCGGCGCCAGGTTGCCCGAGTTGGACGAGGGCGAGGTGTGCGCGATCTTCTTGCCCTTGAGGTCGGCGATCTGCTGGAACGGGCTGTCCTTGCGCACGATCATCTTCAGATTCATGCCGACCGAGCCTTCGCTGTTGCCGCGGATGGCAAACGGCACGGCGCCGGCCAGGTTCACGGCGAAGTTTACCGGGCCCGGCGAGAACGCCGCCATGTGCAGGCGGCCCGAGCGCATCGCCTCGATCTGCGCGGCGTTGGACTGCACCGCGAAGAACACGACCTTCTTGTCCAGGCACTGCGACAGGTGGCCCATGAAGGGGCGGAACAGCTTCTCGTAGATGGCCGGGTCTTCCACCGGCGTGAAGGCGAACACCAGGGTGGACGGGTTGCGCAGCTTCTTCGGATCGGTCGGCGTGTCGGCCACCAGGTCGCGGTTGGCGTCGCAGTAGGCGGCGTCCAGGTCGCCGCGGTAGGCGCAGGCGTCCTGCGCCAAAGCACCGGCGGCGCCCAGCAGCAGGGCGGTGGAGGCGGCGATCTTGCCGGCGGTTGTCTTCTTCATGCCAGTCCTTTGGTTGGGAAACGCTGCGGACTATAGGCAGCACAGCCGGAGCCGCGGGCCGCGCCTTTCGTCCAGCCTTCAGGCGGCTTTCAAACTGCTTGCAAAATACCCTGGTACTTGCCCGAGGGACGCATGCCGGTGCGGCGTCCTGCCGGGATGATCCGGCATGGCCCCGAGCGCTCCCGCCCCCTCTCCCTTTCCTGGACCCGACCCGATGAAGCTGCTGCTGGTGGAAGACGATTTCGACCTGAGCGGCGCCCTGGTGCGGGTACTGAGCCGCCGCGGCTTCGAAGTGACCCACTGCAACGACGGCGTCAGCGCGCTGGAGCTGCTGCAGAACGGCCGCTTCGACGCGGTCATGCTGGACCTGGGCATTCCTGGCATCGACGGCCTGCAGCTGCTGCAGCGCCTGCGCGGCCGCGGCTTGACCGTGCCGGTGCTGGTGCTGACCGCACGCGGCGCCGTGGGCGACCGCATCGCCGGACTCAACGCGGGCGCCGACGACTACCTGCCCAAGCCCTTCGACCTGGATGAGCTCGATGCCCGGCTGCGCGCGCTGGTGCGCCGCTCCGGCGGCATGGAGGCGCCGCGCTGCGGCGAGCTGCGCTACGAGCGCGGCTCGGGGGCGTTCTACCTGGGCCAGAGCCCGCTCGAACTCACGCCGCGCGAGAGTGCCCTGCTGGCCGCGCTGATGGACCGCCCGGGCCACGCCATGACCAAGGAGCGGCTCACGGTGCTGGCCTTCGGCCAGGAGCCGCCGGCGCAGGCCGATGCCATCGAGGTCGTGGTGCACCGCCTGCGCAAGAAGCTGGCCCAGACCGGCGTGCAGATCACCACCCTGCGCGGCGTCGGCTACCTGGTGCAGGAAGCCCGCGGCCATGCCTGAGGCGCCGGGCCCGGCACGGCCGCGCTCGCTGCGCAGCCGGCTGCTGCTCTGGCTGGTGGCGCCGCTGGTGGCCTTCCTGGCGCTGGACGCCTACGCCAACTACCGCGCGGCGCTGCAGACGGCCCAGCTCGCCTTCGACCGGCTGCTGGTCACCTCGGCCCATGCGCTGGCCGACCTGATCCGGCTGGAGCGCGGCGAGCTGCAGATCACCCTGCCGCATGCGGCGCTGGAGATCTACGACGGCGCGGGAGGCGGCAGCCCGGAGGATGGCCCGGGCCGCAGCCGCATGGTCTACCGCGTGAGCTTCCTCGACGGCGAATACCTGGCCGGCGATGAGGACCTGGCGCCCTACCGCGGCCGGCCGCCGCAGCATCCGGTGTACCAGTCGATGATCGAGCTCTACGACAGCGTCAAGGGGACCGAGCCGATGCGCATGGCCGCGCTGGTGCAGCCCGTGGAGTCCTTCGATGGCATGCGGCTGGTGGTGGTGCAGGTGGGCGAGTCCTCGGCCTACCGCACCCGGCTGGCGGCACAGATCCTGCGCAGCACCCTGCTGCGGCAGGCCGGGCTGCTGTCCATCCTGCTGCTGCTGATCTGGGCCGTGGCGACGGTGGCGCTCAAGCCGGCGCGGGCCTTTGCGCGGCAGCTGGACCTGCGCCAGGCGCGCGACCTGACGCCGGTGGTACTCGAGCAGCCGCCGAGCGAGCTGCTGCCGGTGGTGGCCGGCTTCAATGGCCTGCTGTCGCGCCTGGCGGCGGCGCAGGAGCAGCAGCGGCGCTTCGTCGCCGACGCCTCGCACCAGCTGCGCACACCGCTGACCGTGCTGCAGCTGCAGGCCGACGCCGGCCTGCGCGGCGACCTGCCCGAACGCGAGGCCCTGGCCAGCGTCGCGGCCACCACCCGGCGCGCCACCGGCCTGGTGCAGCAATTGCTGTCGCTGGCGCGCGCGCAGCAGGCCGCCACGCAGGAGCCGGCCGAGCCCTTCGACCTGCGGGCCGTGGCCGAGGACGTGGCGGTGGAGCTGTCGCCGCTGCTGGCGCAGCGCCACCTGGACTTCCAGCTGGAGGGTGAGGCGGTCGCCATGACCGGCTACGCCTGGATGGTGCGCGAGATCCTGGGCAACCTGCTGAAGAACGCCATCGAGTTCACCTCCGAAGGCGCGGCGCTCGGCATGCGCATCGGCCTGCCGGCGCAGGGCGGCGCCATGCTCACCGTGTGGGATTCCGGGCCGGGGCTGTCGGAGGCGATGCAGGAGCAGGTCTTCACGCCCTTCGCCACCGACCGGCCCTCGCGCGGTAGCGGCCTGGGCCTGGCGATATGCCGCGACCTGGCGCTGGCGCTGGGCGGCTCGCTGGTGCTGCAGAACCGCGTCGCCGGCGGCGCGGTGCAGGGGCTCGATGCGGTGCTGACTCTGCCGTGATCAGGCGGCGGGCGCCACCGAGGCGCCCTGGATGCCGTGCCGCGCCAGCGCCGCGGCCACGAAGCCGCTGGCCTTCTGCTCTTCCACGTAGCCGGCCAGTGCCGCCGCCGCCTCGGCGCCGCGGCCCTTGGGCAGGCCCATGGCCTGCTGGATCACCATGAAGCGTCCCGGCAGCAGGCGCAGGCCGGGCAGGCGGCGGGCATCGGCCTCCAGTTGCTGGCGCACGCCGGCCGCCACCTCCAGCCCCTGCGCCAGGAAGGTGTCGACCACGGCCGGCGAGGAAGGCGCGCGCACGATCTCCGCCGCTTTCAGCTCGCGCGTCAGGTACAGGTCGTAGGCGCTACCCTTGCCGACCGCCACGCGCTGGCCGGGATGGTCGACCTCATCATTGGCCTGCAGGGGGGAGTCGTCCTTGACCAGGTAGCTTCCCTCGATCAGCACATAGGCGGCGGTGAAGGCGATGCCGGCGCCGCGCAGCGGATCGATGGCGAAGAAGCCGATGTCGGCCTGCTCCGCGGTCACCGCGTCCACCGACTTGCCCGCGGTGTCGAACACCACCAGTTCCAGTTCGACGCCCAGCCGCTCGGCAAAGCCGCGCGCCAGGTCGACGGAGACGCCCGCCGGTTGTCCGTCCGGGCCGGCATTGGCCAGGATCGGGTTGCCCAGGTTGATGGAGGCGCGCAGGCGGCCGGTCGGGGTGAAGGCGGTGCGTACGGAGGCGGGCAGCGTCATGGAGGCTCCGGAGGATCGTGAGAGAGTGATGCTAGCGCGTCCCCTGCACGGCACCGGAAATGGGGCGCGTGAGAAAATGGCCCCATGAACGCTCTCAACGTTGCCGAATACGTCCAGACCCTCGGCGTGCAGGCCAGGGCGGCCTCCGCCCAGATGGCGCGCGCCGACGCCGCCACCAAGAACCGCGCGCTGAAGGCGCTGGCCCGGCGCCTGCGCGATGCCGGCCCGGCCCTGGCCGCGGAAAACGCCAAGGACCTGGCGCGCGCCGAGGCCGCCGGCCTGGCCGCGCCCCTGGTGGACCGCCTGCGCCTCACCCCCAAGGTGATCGAGACCGTGGCCCAGGGCTGCGAGCAGCTGGCCGCCATGCCCGAGCTGATCGGCGAGGTCAGCGGCCTGAAGCAGCAGCCCAGCGGCATCCGCGTGGGCCAGATGCGCGTGCCGCTGGGGGTCTTCGGCATGATCTTCGAGAGCCGGCCCAACGTGACCATCGAGGCCGCCAGCCTGTCGATCAAGAGCGGCAATGCCTGCATCCTGCGCGGCGGCTCGGAGGCGATCGACTCCAACAAGGCGCTGGCGGCGCTGGTGCGGCAGGCGCTGGAGGAGGCCGGCCTGCCGGCAGACGCTGTGCAGATGGTGGGCACCACCGACCGCGAGGCCGTGGGCCAGCTCATCGCCATGCCGGACTACGTGGACGTCATCATCCCGCGCGGCGGCAAGGGCCTGATCGAGCGCATCAGCCGCGAGGCCCGGGTGCCGGTCATCAAGCACCTGGACGGCAACTGCCACACCTATGTGGACGATCCCTGCGACATCGCCATGGCGGTCAAGGTCGCCGACAACGCCAAGACGCAGAAGTACAGCCCCTGCAACGCCAGCGAAGGCCTGCTGGTGGCGCGCGGCGTGGCTGCAAGCTTTCTGCCGCTGATCGGTGCGGTCTATGCGGGCAAGGGCGTGGAAATGCGCTGCGACGCCGAGGCGCGCGCCATCCTGGCGGCGGTGCCCGGCGCCCAGCTGGCCGATGCCACCGAGGCCGACTGGTCCGAGGAATACCTGGCGCCGATCATCAGCATCAAGGTGGTGGCGGGCGTGGACGAGGCGATTGCACACATCAATCGCTATTCGTCCCACCACACCGACGCCATCCTCACGCGTGACCACATGCATGCCCAGCGCTTCCTGCGCGAGGTCGATTCGGCCAGCGTCATGGTCAATGCGAGTACCCGCTTCGCCGATGGCTTCGAGTACGGGCTGGGGGCAGAGATCGGCATCAGTACCGACAAGTTCCACGCCCGCGGCCCGGTCGGGCTCGAGGGGCTGACCTCGCTCAAGTGGGTGGTGCTGGGCGACGGCGAAGTCCGCTCCTGAGGGCGCCTGGCGCCGGCCGGGCGGAGGCGGGTGCGAAAGCCCGGTGTGCTTACCCTTGCACACCGGTGCTGTGACCTCATATCCCTACAATTCGCTCCGCTTTTCCCGACACACACGACACGAGGGCCGCATGGTTCCGCATCTCATCACGGCGCTCACCGGCCCGATCAACGAACTCGAACAGCGCGTCCTCGACTCCATGCCGGCCATCGAGCGCTGGTTCCGGCTCGAATGGATGGAGCACACGCCCCCGTTCTACAGCTCGGTCGATATCCGCAACGCCGGCTTCAAGCTCGCGCCGGTGGACACCAACCTGTTCCCGGGCGGCTGGAACAACCTGACGCCGCAGATGCTGCCGCTGGCGGTGCAGGCCGCGATGGCCGCGATCGAGAAGATCTGCCCCGAGGCGCGCAACCTGCTGGTGATCCCCGAGAACCACACGCGCAACGTGTTCTACCTGCAGAACGTGGCGCAGCTGGTGCGCATCTTCCACATGGCCGGGCTCAATGTGCGCGTGGGCTCGATCAACCCCGAGATCAAGGAATCCACCGCGGTGGACCTGCCCAACGGCGACCGCGTCACGCTGGAGCCGGTGATCCGCTCGCAGCACCGGCTGGGACTGAAGAATTTCGATCCCTGCACCATCCTGCTGAACAACGACCTGTCGGCCGGCGCTCCCGGCATCCTGGAAGACCTGCACGAGCAGTACCTGCTGCCGCCGCTGCACGCGGGCTGGTCGGTGCGCCGCAAGAGCAACCACTTCCAGAGCTACGAAGAGGTGTCCAAGCGCTTCGGCAAGCTGCTGGGCATAGACCCGTGGCTGATCAACCCGATGTTCGGCAAATGCGGCGAGGTGGACTTCTCCGACGGCTCGGGCATGGACTGCCTCACCAGCAACGTCGATGCGCTGCTGGCCAAGATCAAGCGCAAGTACAAGGAATACGGCATCAACGAGAAGCCGTTCGTCATCGTCAAGGCCGACAACGGCACCTATGGCATGGGCATCATGACCGTGCGCGATGCCAAGGACCTGGAGGCGCTGAACCGCAAGTCCAAGAACAAGATGGGCGTGATCAAGGACGGCCAGGCGGTCAGCGACGTGATCATCCAGGAAGGCGTGCTGACCAACGAGCGCATCGGCGAGAGCGTGGCCGAGCCGGTGGTCTACATGATGGACCGCTATGTCGTCGGCGGCTTCTACCGGGTGCACGGCGAGCGCGGCGTGGACGAGAACCTCAATGCCCCCGGCGCCAGCTTCCAGCCGCTGGAGTTCGACGACAGCGCCCACCTGCTGCAGCCCGGCGGCAAGTCGGCGGCCGATGCGCCCAACCGCTTCTACATGTATGGCGTGATCGGCCGGCTGGCGATGCTGGCGGCGAGCTACGAGCTCGAGGCGACCGACCCCGAGGCCGAGGTCTACGAGTAGCCCGGCCCGCACCTGCCAGGGTTGTTGCGCCGCAACAACCCTGGCGGCGCGCTGCCCGGCACGCCGGTCCTGCCCGGGGGCACAATGGCGGTCCCCCAGCAACCAGGACGGCCTGCCCCGTCGACGCGGCATCCTCTTCGGCCCGTCGCCACGCACGGGCGGCCGCCGAATCCGCGCTTCGTGTCCGCTTCTTCCAAATCGTCCCTTCCGGCACTGACCCTGGGCGCCATCGGCGTCGTCTACGGCGACATCGGCACCAGCGTGCTCTACGCCGTCAAGGAGGTGTTCCACACCGGGCACGTGCCGTTCACGCCGGACAACATCTACGGCGTGCTGTCCATGTTCTTCTGGACGCTGGTCATCATCGTCTCGCTCAAGTACGTGGTGCTGGTGCTGCGGGCCGACAACAACGGCGAAGGCGGCCTGGTCGCCATGCTGGCCCTGGCCTCGCAGGCCGTGAAGGACAAGCCGCGCCTGCGGCAGGTGCTGCTGGTGGTGGGCATCTTCGGTACCTCGCTGTTCTATGGCGACGGCGTCATCACCCCGGCCATCTCGGTGCTGTCGGCGGTGGAGGGCCTGGAAGTGGTATCGCCGGAGTTCCGCAACTACGTGATCCCGCTGACGCTGGTGGTGCTTTTCATGCTGTTCGTGGTGCAGAAGCGCGGCACCGGCGGCATCGGCAAGTTCTTCGGGCCGATCACCCTCACCTGGTTCATCGTCATCGCAGGCCTGGGCGTGATGCACATTGCCGGCCATCCCGAGATCCTGAAGGCGCTCAGCCCCTACTACGCGCTGCTCTTCATCTGGAACCAGCCGGTGATCACTTTCATCATCCTGGGCGCGATGGTGCTGTGCGTGACCGGTGCCGAGGCGCTCTATGCCGACCTCGGCCACTTCGGCAAGCGCCCGATCCGCCTGGCCTGGTTCAGCGTGGTGATGCCTGCGCTGACGCTCAACTACTTCGGCCAGGGCGCGCTGCTGCTGGCCGACCCGGCCGCGGTGCAGAACCCCTTCTTCCGCATGGCGCCGGAATGGGCGCTGATCCCGCTGGTGCTGCTGGCCACCATGGCCACCGTGATCGCCTCGCAGGCCCTGATCTCGGGCGCCTTCAGCATCACCAAGCAGGTGATACAGCTGGGCTACCTGCCGCGCCTGAACATCCAGCACACCAGCGTGCGCGAGGCCGGGCAGATCTACATCCCCTTCGTCAACTGGGGGCTGTTCGTGGCCATCGTGCTGGCGGTCGTGATGTTCCGCTCCTCCAGCAACCTGGCCGCGGCCTACGGCATCGCCGTGACGCTGGACATGCTGATCACCACCATCCTCACCTTCTTCGTGATCCGCTACGGCTGGAAGTACCCGCTGCCGCTGTGCATTGCCGCCACCGGGGCGTTCTTCATCGTCGACTTCGCCTTCTTCAGCTCCAACCTGCTCAAGCTGTTCGCCGGCGGCTGGTTCCCGCTGCTGATCGGCGGCGGCGTCTTCACGCTGATGATGACCTGGAAGCGCGGCCGCGGGCTGCTCAACGAGAAGATGCGCGCCGATGCGATCGACCTGCCCGGCTTCCTGGATGCGGTCTTCGTCAGCCCGCCGACCCGGGTCGAAGGCACGGCGGTATTCCTCACCGCCGAGCGCGGCGCGGTGCCCAACGCGCTGCTGCACAACCTCAAGCACAACAAGGTGCTGCATGCGCAGAACCTGTTCGTCACGGTGCGCAACCATGAGAAGCCCTGGATCGGCCTGGACCGCCGCCTCGAGGTCGAGTCGCTCGGGCACGATTGCTGGCAGGTGGTGGTGCACTATGGCTTCAAGAACGACCCGGACCTGCCGCAGGCACTGGCGCAGCTGCGCGGGCGCGGCTGCGACATGGAGCCGATGATCGTCAGCTACTTCCTTTCGCGCGACACGGTCATTCCCACCATGGGCCGCGGCATGGCGCCCTGGCGCGAGAAGCTGTTTGCCCAGATGCACCGCAACGCCAGCGGCGCCGCCGACTTCCTGCACCTGCCCAACAACGCCGTGGTCGAACTGGGATCGAAGATCGAAATCTGATTGCTATTGAATAGATAGCGTACAGCCAAGGCACCACCTTGGCTGAGGGTATTTTTCTTCGATATCTTCCGTTCTCCATCGGCCGCCGCCCGCCCGTGGTACCGGGCGACATGCCTGAAGGGCGCATCCCTTGCACAATCGCTGCTTCCGCAGAAGGAAGGAAGGGCCATGCGTTTTTTCAGGGATCTGAGCCTGCCGGCGGCATCCGCCGGCTTCGTGGCAGTGCTCGTGGGTTTCACCAGTTCGGTGGCGATCGTGTTCCAGGCGGCCCGCGCGTTCGGCGCAGGCCCTGAGGTGATTGCCTCGTGGGTGTGGGCGCTGGGCCTGGGCATGGGCCTGTGCTCGGCCCTGCCTTCGCTGTGGTGGCGCAAGCCGGTGATGGTGGCCTGGAGCACGCCCGGCGCGGCCGTGCTGGCCACCGCGGGCATGGGCTTCGGCCTGGGAGAAGCGGTCGGCGCCTTCATGGTCTGCGCCGCCCTCATCGTGCTGGCCGGTGCCACCGGCTGGTTCGAGCGGGTCATGAACCGCATTCCCATGGCACTGGCCTCGGCGCTGCTGGCCGGCGTGCTGACCCGTTTCGGCCTGCAGGCCTTCACGGCAGCCCAGACCGCGCTGCCGCTGGTGCTGGTGATGCTGCTCACCTATCTGGTGGGCCGGCGCTTCCTGCCGCGCTACGCGGTGCCGCTCACCTTGCTGGCAGCCGTGACGTTTGCCGCCGCGCGGGGCCAGATAGCGCTGTCGGGCCTGCACTTCGCCCTGGCGCGGCCGGTCTTCATCGCGCCTGTCTTCAGCTGGCAGGCGATGGTGAGCCTGGCGCTGCCCCTGTTCGTGGTCACCATGGCCTCGCAGAACCTGCCCGGGGTCGCGGCCATTCGAGCGGCAGGCTACAACCTGCCCATCTCGCGCACCATCACCATCACCGGGCTTGCCACTCTGGTCCTCGCCCCCTTTGGCGCCTTTGCCCTGAACCTGAGCGCCATCACCGCAGCCATCTGCATGGGCCGCGAGGCGCACCCCGACCCCGAGCGCCGCTACACCGCTGCCGTCTGCTGCGGGCTCTTCTATATGGCATTGGGCGTCTTCGGCGGCGCGGTGGCCGGATTGCTCACGGCATTCCCGGCGGAACTGGTCGCCGCCATCGCCGGGCTGGCGCTGCTGGGCACCATCGCCTCCGGGCTGTCGTCGGCCCTGCACGACGAGCGCTACCGCGAGGCCGCGATCATCACGTTCCTGGTCACGCTCAGCGGCGTGGCAATAGCCGGCATCGGCTCGGCCTTTTGGGGGGTGGTCGCAGGCGCATTGGCGCTGCTCGTACAACAATACCGGGCCCGGCCGGCCGTTTGAGCGCAGGCCTTCCTCTTCGATCTTTCGCCGCCGCCATGCACATCCTCTTCATCGCCGACCCGCTCGCATCCTTCAAGATCTACAAGGACACCACCTTCGCGATGATGCGCGAGCTGCAGCGGCGCGGCCACACGCTGGCTGCCTGCGGTCCGCAGGACCTGGCCTGGCAGAGCGGGGGCTTCGTGACGGCGGCGGTACAGACGGTACGGCTCACCGGCGATCCGGCGCACTGGTTCAGCGCAGAGGCCGCGGCACGGCCGCAGGCGCTGAAGGGCTTCGATGCCGTCCTGATGCGCAAGGACCCGCCTTTCGACTCCGAGTACTTCTACGCCACCCACCTGCTGGAGCAGGCCGAGCGCGAAGGCGCACGCGTCTTCAATAAGCCGCGCGCCTTGCGCGACCACCCGGAGAAGCTCGCCATCATGGAATGCCCGCAGTTCATCGGTCCCACCCTGGTGACCCGCAGCGCCGAGGCCATCCGCGCCTTCCATGCCGAGCATCGCGACATCATCCTCAAGCCGCTCGACGGCATGGGCGGCATGGGCATCTTCCGCGTCAAGGACGATGGACTGAACCTGGGCTCCATCATCGAGACCCTGAACCGCGATGGCGCGCAGACCGTCATGGTCCAGAAGTTCCTGCCTGCCATCGCCGACGGTGACAAGCGCATCCTGGTCATCGGCGGCCAACCTGCTCCTTATTGCCTCGCTCGCATTCCCCAGGGCGGCGAGGTGCGCGGCAACCTGGCGGCTGGCGGCAAGGGCGTGGCCCGGCCCCTTACGGCAAGGGACCGCGAAATCGCCGAAGCCCTGGGCCCGGGGCTGTTTGCCCGTGGCCTGCTGCTGGTGGGGCTGGACGTCATCGGCGACAACGTGACCGAGATCAATGTCACCAGCCCCACCTGCTTCCAGGAGATCCAGCAACAGGCGGGCTTCGATGTGGCCGCCATGTTTGCCGACGCACTGGAAGCGGCCCTGGCCGGGGGCTGAGAAGTTTTTTCAGAAGGCGTTGGCGGCGCCAAACTTCCCGTGCTATAGTTGCGGGCTTCGCTACCGAGAGCTGCTGCTGAGAAGCTGCAGGGGGTAGGTGGTGAGGCGGCTGGGTGTTGGATTGTTCTGCTGGATGGGTTCTGAAGAAATTTAGAAAAATCTG
>Ga0116227_10009051_pt1 | contig 18307 bp, 6 predicted proteins | sample S1TSphgellanicum_FD_89693 | JGI IMG/M metagenome (GOLD analysis project Ga0116227, IMG submission 89693) | Host-associated microbial communities from peat moss isolated from Minnesota, USA - S1T2_Fb - Sphagnum magellanicum MG | ecosystem: Host-associated > Plants > Peat moss > Unclassified... | reverse complement strand
TCCCCTTCCCTTTTTGTTGGGGGGAAAAAAGTCATATAAAATTTTTACAAAAACTTCCTTTTTTTGTTTTCATCCCCCCCCCCCCCCCAAAATAAGTTCCTAAAGTTTTTGACATTAATTAATGGAATGTTTTCAAAACAATTGCATCAATCCAATGGAAAAAGCCTATGTTCATTCAAACAAAGCACATCATCACCAAATGTTGGCTTATTTTACATTGGCCTAGTGTCATCGGAGTATGTCATGTGCAAACTATAAAGCCCCGTAAATAAGCTAATGGAAAGAAACCCTAAGTTTTCCACCATGTTGTACAAGGCAAACAACAATGGAAAAAAAATCTCATCTTCAAGGCATTTTTATTCTTCAAGGCCATTATTCCAGCACACACCGGTACACCGTCATGGATGGATGATAAGTGGTCAGAAAACAATTTTCTGTTCAGTCACAATTCCTTAGCCAACCATTTGCTGGTTTGCTTGACCATCCAATTTCAGTTTAAGAATTAGTCGAATGAAAGACTAATCCCTTACTGGATGTATAACTTCTCATCTAGATGCATGCACTTCTACAGAACACACATCCATCCATCCATCCATCCATCATATGAACACATACTGCTTCACATTTCACTCACACATTGGGCCAAGTTCAAGCCAAAATTTTATGCCCAAAACCCTTACACCATGTCTAATCTATTCGCTATTAGGGGCAGAGCCTTTTTTCTTTTCTTTTTTTTCAATTTTTTAAAAAAAATTCCATGAAGTTTGCCCTAAGATTATTGTGATCATCTAAAATAAATGCAAAAGGCTGAAATGTTCTCCACAAAGATGTGTAGGATATTATTATTGTCCGGGGTGGTGGTACAGGCCCATTACAAGCTAACCATTTAACATCTGGGCAACAAACCAGATTGTTTTTCAAGCAAAGCTTTTCAGACCAAGCCTGGCATACTTAACTTTGCATGGTTGCCTGCCATTCCCATCATCATGTCCCTAGTTTGGCACATTTTCAGGTTTTTTCATTGGTGATATATTCATCCATCCATCCATCTATTCATTCATCCATCCATCCATCCATTCATCAATCCATCCATCCATCTATCCATCCATCCATACATACATATATTCATCCATCCATCCATCCATCCATCCATATATCAATATACCCATCCATCCATCCATCCATCCGTATATCAATATACCCATCCATTCATCCATCCATACATCTATCCATCCATCTATTCATCCATCCATATATCTATCTACCCATCCATTCATCTATTCATCTATCCATCCATCCATCCATCCATCCATACATCTACCATCCATCCATATATCTATCTACCCATCCATTCATCTATTCATCCATCCATCCATCCATCCATACATCTATCCATCCATCTATTCATCCATCCATCTGCTTCTTGATGGAGAACACACTTTGAGATACCAATCAACCACTTTTGGTGCAATTTGTTTCACTCGTAATGTGAATCGACGGTAGAGAACAAACTTTAGGATACAAAATCAACGGTGGGGAGGGTGACGGGAAGAACCAGTTACCAGCACTTAAAAAAAACACAACTGGGGTTGGGGTTTTTCCAGACTGGAACTGACTGCACCCAAAGTGGAACCAGTGCTGACATAAAAATATGTCCTTTTTTTTTTTTTCTCCATAATATGTTAAGTAGCATTTAAAAGCTATAAACCCTAGTTTTTATACAAACTATGATTATAGCTTAAATGCTACTTAACATATCACCATAGATCACCATAGATCATAAAAGAGAAAAAAAATAAAAAATATATATATATGTAAAAAAATCCAACAATATTTATTTATAAATAACTATAAATAAATTATTTTTATTTTTATTTTTTAAATCATGAAACATTATCCATAGTGCATTTAATGTTGATTTTTCATCCATTTGCATTTTCCCTTAATCCCTTGGTCCTTCAAACCTTGTGTGAAGTGAACTTGGAAATGGCCTTTCCCTCAATCATAGATATTTTATTTTATTTTGATGGTCATGGGCTTTCAAGCTTTAGTGTAGAGGCTTAATTTATTTCTAGCCCAATTCCTATTGTGTTGGTGTTGTTGTGTACAACCTTTTTTTTTTAATGGTTATATATATAGAGCCAAAAGAAACATCAAAATTAGAAGTTCTAAAATCAAGTGATTTTTGAAATTTTCAATAGCCATAATTTGACCAAAATTTAAGAAAAAATTCCATATTTTTATTACATGGTTCAAGTAGGTAACACAAAATAATATAGGATGATGTTTTCAAATTTATTTTTTCATATTTTTCTTGTCACCAAATTTGGCTAAATCTCCCTATGGATAATCATCACTTTGGCTACATCACAAATTGAACCCAAATTTTTTTTTAAATAACAATAATAATAAGAATAAGAAAAATATAAATAAATAAATAAATAAAAAGTTGTTGTTGCATGATTGGCTTTCTTTGGCAAAATATTAATAATGTTGTGTTCTTTGGCAGAGTACAAACTAAAAGGTTTTTGAAATGAAATGTGGTTTCAGGGTTCTTTTGAAAGGAAATGTGGTTTTGGGGTTTTTGAAATGAGATGTGGTTTTAGGGTTTTTGAAATGAGATGTGGTGTTAGGGTTTTTGAAATGAGATGTGATTTTAGGGTTTTTAAAAATGAAATGTGATTTTAGGGTTTTTTGACAGGAAATGTGGTTTTGAGGTTTTTGAAATGAAATGTGGTTTTAGGGTTTTTGAAATGAGATGTGTTTTCAGGGTTTTGAAGACGAAATGTGGTTTTAGGGTTTCGGGAATGAAATGTGGTCTTTCTAAAGTTTGAGATGAGAAGCATATTTTGCTCTGATTTGTGGAAGCTAAGCCTAAACTTGGAGAACAAAATTAGAATCTTTTGCAACCTCAAGCTTGGAGGTTTTGGTGTTTGAAACTTTGGCACTTTTTAAAAGATTAAGAATATTTTATGTCAATTGTTTTTAATCATATTGGTTTTTGAGGTGTTTGGTTGTGGATTGAAATAATGCAAAATGATGAAATAATTTGCAAATTTTATTTTTTTTGCTCAACTTTGATCTCATATCTCATGCTTCTAGGTTTGGAAATAAATAAGATAAATATTTTTCTTGAAGGGGCAAGAGAGAGAAGATGAATCCTTCATTATTGTAAATGCCACAAAAATTATAGCCGTTACTTTTCACCCATTATCTCAGGATATCTTTTGGTCGTGAAGTCATTAGGGTTGTTCTCATTAGAGTTATTCCTAAACTCCCCTATATACCTAGTACCAAAACCTCGTTTCTCAACAAAACATGGGCCAATATGTGTTATATAACATCGAAATTTTACGAAACAATCCAATGGGCACAAGAAACTCAATTTTTTTGCACCCAAACTTGTGACCATCTAATCTTCAAACTTCAATTTAACACTAAACCCCGGGCTCTTCCCACCCTAAACCCTCAAAGGTTCTTAAGATATCATTCTCTCATTTCCCCCTTTCATCCTAAACCCTTTTCAATGATACTCATTATATTGTAATTTCCAAATTTCTCACATCTTAAGTTGGTAACACTCATAACAATGTAAGATGAGCTTGTCATATGTCAAGTTGAAGTCTTCATATGATCTCATGAATGGTATGTAGTGTTTGGGAGCTCGCACATTAAGCTTTATGAGTTAGTTATCTTAGAATCGAAGGCACAAGAAGCCAATCAATAAGTGTTTTTGTTTTATTATTATTGTGGAAATTTTTGTGTTTTTTGGAGGAAAAAAATTGGGAAATTTTTGGGGAGTTGAAAGTCTAGTATAAATTCTACTAATTTTTTGGGTATTAAAAAGTTAAAATTTTGGAAATTTTTGTCAATTTTTTAATATAAAAACTGGGGGGAAAAAAAAACCACATGAAGCCAATACCTACTACCATTTCTATAAGTACCAATTTGATCTATTAGGTATATTGGTACCTACTCAAAGAAGTAGACAATACACCACATACCTCATGTACAAAATATGTTGAATTTTTAAATTTTTTTAAGGGTACCAAAAAATTGTACCCTTGAGGTAGGTTCAACATATTTTGGATCTTTCCTCTTTGGAATCTGACAATGATATTTTTGCATTAATATCCTACTAAATAAATTTAGCAAGGTTCAAGAAATATGTCTCCAACATTGTTATTTTTAAAATAAGGATCCCTTTTTTTTTAATTATGAATTTGAAACATGTTTAAAAGACACAAGCCATCATCCCTAGCATCTCTTGTTTTTCAATATTTATGATTAGTAATAAACCCTAATTTTTTCCAGCCAAAATTTTGACTCAAATTGTCTAAATTTAGACCCAAAAAAGTCCTATTCCCCATTTGCTCCAAATTGTTCAACTCCTTCATGTTCATTCATTGCCACATCTTCCCCTTATCATCCAACTTCCTTGGATTCATCCGTTGTCCAAAATGCTCCACTTATCCAACCTCTACATCTTCTTGATGTGTAGATTCTTTGCATTATCCCATTTCCCCATCTTCATCCATTGTTTAACTCCTTTGGTTTCATCCAATGTGCAATTTCTGAGGATTTTTCAACTTTGTCGGGTTCATCCATTGTCCAAAGTTCCCTTGGGGTTCATCCAATGTAAAATCTCCAAAGATTCTTCAATTGTTCAACTTCTTAATATTCATCCTTTGTCCAACACATTCACATCCATCCACTATCCAACTCCCCTAGTTTATCCATCATCCCACTTCTTGAATTTGTCAATCCATTTTCCAACTCCCTCGAGTACATTCTATTATCCAACTTTGTTTAAATTCATACATTATCCAAGTTCCCTAGATTCATTTGTTGCAAAAAAATCAAAGGATGTAATTATGTATTTTACATCAACTAGCATTTGAGAAAAGTGATTGTTGAAATAATGTTTTTCATCAAATTCAAAACTTCATTATTTATACTCAAAGGAGCATGGAAACAAGACTAAAATGCACACCACCTTATCTCCTTAATTGAAATGTATTTCATTTCAAGCACAAATCATAAAATTAAAAACATTCACTTAACCTAAAGAACACCTTTCATGTTTTGCCACCATTGGTGAACATGCCAAAACTTGGGTCTAATGCTTACCATTCTAATGACCATAATGGTAATCCCTATTAACACCATTGACCCAATGTCACCCAAAAAAAAAGAAAAAGTTCGTGATGATTTGACAATTTGAAAACCATGAGAAATGAGAGAAAGGTCAACAACCCAACTCAAAAGAAAGGAAGACGAAAGCATCTCTTCTTCCCAAATTGCAATGGCAAGTAAAAAAAACATCATTGGACTTATTGCACAATTAATCAATAATGTGATATTCGAATTGCTTCGTATATCCTTTAGCTAAATTTAGCTCATTCTTGGAAATGCAATTTGAGGAGTTACATACATTACTAAATTCATGACTAATTGCATATAATTGTAATCATTTCGATACCAACTTTTCATTTAAAGATTTTATCTTAATCGACCAAAATTATTTGAAAAGCATCCAACATGTCAATTGATTATCTTTTAAACAAGTCTATAGTTAATTATTGACATGCCCTAACATCTTCCATGTGATAATTTTTATTATTATTATTATTATTTTAAAATTTCATTCATCATACTTTAACATGAGCAATTAAGGTGTTCTCATTATATTCATCATATTTGTCAAAAAACATGTGCAAAAACACATATGAAGAATGATCAATATTCGGTTCAATAGGTGATTTAACCATATGAATATTCAGCACTAAAATTGATTAATAGTCATATTATATCAAGCATGTGTGCCATGATATATAGGCCAATAGGGAAAAAAACAAGATGGTGGTGAATTGGTGACATAGTCACACTAATAGGAGCCACAACAAGTGTTGCTTTAATGTCAAACTTTGTATCAATAATGCAAGTATCTAATACATTCAAATGATTATTTTAATTTTTTATTATGAGAACCTGTTTGAAATGTATTTAATGATTATAGAGAACTCAAAAGCACTTTTAAAGCACTATAACCAATTTTTTTGCCATTTTTGCAAGTTGTGAACAATTTGAATTTTTTTTAATATGGCATAAACATGAACAATAATGATCCACACCTTTACATTATAATATAACGTGATTTTTAAAATCTTGTTTGCACCCACAAATTATGAAATTTGTTCACGTTCAATTAACAATGGTTTATATTTAAAAGTTAACATTGGTTTTCAAAATAATAAATAAAATGGACTAATCATGGGTATTTCAATGATCTATTTGCTATCACGTTACATAATTTGTATCAGCTTGTAATTGTGAAATTTAGTAATCCATTCATAAATTTGCATCAAAGGGGACATGACTGTTGGTAAGTGGAAATAAACATTGAGGGGAACAAACCAAGGTTTTTCACTTTGTTGGTTTGCTAGCAATGGATTATCAACAACTTTAAAAATAAATAAAATAATATCAAAGAATATGAAACAATCAATTACATTGTTACCCTTGTAGAGCAACTCAATAACAATCAATAAAGCAAAACAACCAAGGCAATCATATAAGTTGGGTTGTTTTTAAACCAAGGGACATTCAGTTGGGGGTAATTTGATATATAAATTAGTCTTAAATCACTTGAATCTAACAAAAGGAAGCATGAGTGGGATCTTTGAAAAATGAAGGTGGTATTCCTTGGAAATTGGTATCATTGCTATAGATTAGGATTTTCATGCTAGCTTTTATTATGAATATAATCATATTTTTATTCAATTTTCAATTTAATAGATACGAAAAATAAGGGACCAATTGATTATGCCAAAAACTTGATTAAATCCATGCTAATTGAAATTTTAAAAGTGCTTGTTTTTTTAATTTTGAAATAATGTTATTAAATCCATAATTAATGGGTACATTCAAGATAAAAGGAGCTGAGAATGCACCTTAGGAATTAGGTGATCAACAATCTTGAAATAGTCTTAAAATGCCAATGTGGCAACTTGGGGTTGGCCAAACAATGTTTAAATATTGCTAACATATTATTAAAATTGTGTTTAAATTGTCTTTAAAGTGGTTACACTACTTTTTTTAAAAAATTGAATGTTTTATACTCATTTAATTATTTCCAAATTTATCCAAATGCTACATAGATAAAAATTTTAATTATAAATTCATCAAAAATTCATGAGACATGGAACTAATACATGATTTAATGATGTAAACCTAAGCATTGCTTAGACATTCGTTGGTTCATTTTAGCTTGAATGTATCTCAATGCTTCAATTTTTTGCTACACATGATAACTAATGATTTAACCATGTAACCCTTACCTATGGAATTAACTACCTATTTAATGATTAAAAATTTGAAATAAGGCACCTACCTAGGTGCCTTTCATGTATGTTTATTTCTTATTATTATTTGTCATATCATCATAGTCATTTTTAGTCATGTAAGTCATAATCACAAGATGTCCAAAGTGAGGTCTGAGCTTTTGCTTCTATAGCCACAATCCAAGGCCTTAACCATCTAACCACCATTTTTCATAGTGACAAATAATGTCATTGAAAAAATATAAACACACATCTATTTTGAATTGTGTGCATTATAGCATGATCATTACATAATTACATATTTTCATACTGAAATTGACTTACATGTAATTAGTTTTATTTATCAACTTGGGTTTTGTATCGTTATGCATTACCAATTATAATTAACTAATCAATTGATGAAAAAAAGAATTGATTTTCTGAAAATTAAATTCCATTCAAATGAAAATACTAAATGACATTGAATGGAATTTCAATTCAAATTCAATTCAATTCAATTAAAGAGAAATGGTGTGCAAATTGTTGGAAATAATATTGAAAATATGTTTGTGAATATGGTGTTGGAATGTTTTTTTAAAGACATGAACTTAAAAATGTGCCTTTCTATTCCTCTTTTTACTCATGAATGGTATAAACAAATTGAAATTCCTCTTGGCACTTATGTATTTAGTGCCATTGCAATACTTGTGTATGTTTTGACATCAAAATCTTGAATTTTGTAGATTGATTTCGAATAGCTCTAGTGCTCATGCATTGCCATTCGCATGGATTGAATGCAAGGATACCTAGGGTTGTTCCACAAGGCAAGTTAGATTTTGTTCAAACATCAAATTTTAATTCAAACTTATTTGTAAATTTGTTAGTCAATTTTTTAAGTCAATGTCACAAATTCATAACTTGAATGCAAGGTTGAGTGAACAAGAAAGAGGTGGATAAAAAGTCCCATGTAAGTCCATTTGGGTAACATTTCCTCTATGACAATTAGGTATTCAAAGGTGACAATAGTTCATTGATTTCAAGCAATTTTGTTCCATCTATGTTAAAACCACCTAGAGATCATTATAATATGTATTTAATTAGTTATGGACTAAATTATTAAGTGTATGCACTTTTCAAACTTGATGGTTAGGATCAAGTTTTCTATTGAATTTGAAGCAAAATGGTGGAAACATCTATTTGTTGAATCATTTAAAGAGACAAAACATTGTTAATACCTATTGTTACATCATATGGTGACCCCCAAATCAAACTTTCTCTTCTAATTTCCAACTTCCAAATGACCATTTGTTAATTAACTAAATTTATTTTGTACATGTGTGCACAAATGTAACCCAAAAAAAAATAAAATCATCATACAAAATTTGTAAATTATCAATAAGTTACAAGGATTTCACAACATGTCAATTGTATATTATTTGTATGGATTATTTTGTCTATTAATTATACAGCCCACAATGTTCATTTTAAATGTCCATATCTTTTTTAGATTTATATATTATGCATTAAAAATATCTACTCATATAGATATTCAAGTTAATAACCCAAATGAAGTCCCTATTTTGATAACTCCAATATTTAAAGTACATTTGCCCCATTTGAATAATGTTCAAGTTACAAAATATGCCATTGTACTTACATTTATTTTGGTCTATTCAACCCTACATTGGCCTTGGGATGAAAATGGTAAACATTGAGAAAACAAATACCTACCAAGTATGCCAAGGGAAAAGCTTAGAAGTTGTGATGTTTTCTTATGTTGTAATTTGAAGCTCCTACAAATTTGGTGCACAAAAGTTTTGAATCCAATTTTTGCAGGCAAATTGGGTGCACCTCCAAAATTTAGTTCCTTCTGTAGATTTTGGTGCATAAATGTTGTAAATTGAATTTTTGTAGTCAAATTGGGTGCACTTCGAAATCTTATATTAATTGCTTTGAATTACTTTCATTTCTTGTGAATTTGATCCTTTGATCCTTTAGTCATTGATTTTAGTGTTTCAATATGTTATGTTTTCATCTTATTGGGATCTAATTTTGTAACTTGTATAATTTATGGTTCCAAACTCCTCACCAACTTTTCAAATAACAATGTTGACAACTTTTATTTTTTTGGCTAGACATCATATTTCCCTTGGACAATCTATCTTGGCACACTTGCCTTGATTTGCTCTTCTTTCATTCAGATCTCATTGTTGTAGCTTCTTTTGTCTTCACATTTTGGTCGTGCTCTATGCCATAAATTTTCCTTCAAGTTGACAACAAACTCTTATGCTTGTTATCCTTCATTTCCACTTGTTTGGTTTTAGGGGCTAAATACAATTTGAAGACTTCTACACAAACATCTTGTATTTGCTAAACAAATATGTATCGATGCCATCAAACTATTTTTGTTTTTCCCTTTGGGTCTTGAAAGTGGAAATTTTGATGATTCAAGGAGACATGAGCTTCATACAAGTAGAGGAGGTATGTTTGTGAGGTGTTCTTTCCTTCCTCTTTTGTTTTTGGAGTGCAATTTGAGCTCTTCTTTAGTTTGGATGTGTTTTCATTTTCAAATCTAGGCTCTTGATTATTTTCCTTGCAATTTGGAGCTCTTTGATTCTATTGTATTTCACACCTAAATGCATTTGGAGTTGGATTTGGATTTGGCTTTGTTTTCTTCACTATGTGGACAATTAGCATTGGCAAACCTTCAAAACATTGTTGATGTTTTTTCTTACAACTTCAAAGATGAGTTTGACATAGATCAAGTGAGACCTTTTCAAGTGCTTAAGTTGGCCCAAAAAGGACAAGTCAAGAGTTGGTAAGCTCCTCATCATCACCAACCTATTAGGCAAGTCACTTTGTGAACATTTCTAAAGTTTAGATTTGTGTTAGTTCTCAAGTCCTTTATTTGGCTTTCTCTCCCCAATCTTTTTCACCATTTTCTTGGTTTCTTCCACCTACATTGATTTTATTTTTTAGTTATCTACAACCATGTTTATAATTTCTTTGGATCTTGTGTTGTTATATTCAATTTTATGTTGCCATTCCTACCTTTTGTAGCATGTAAATAACATTTCTAAATTGTGACCAATTTTTAATTTTTAGCAACATAAAAACTTGTTGTGTAATTGTTTATAAGAACCTTAATCAAGTATAATGATTTTTTAAACATATTCTAAACTTTTTGCACTTGGATTCTTATCTTGTTTTTATTACATTACATTTTCTGTTTCAAATTTAGTATAAATATAAGTTCTACAATAGTGTATGAAGATTTAACATCTTGTTCATTTGCTTTGCTATTGTTGGAATATCCCACTTTAGAATTCCTCAATTGACCTTACACCATTAGAATGGAAACTTGAACTTTTTAGGTGGCTACCTAATTGTAACCTTCCAATTAAATTGAGAGGATAGGTGGTTTCAAATGTAATTATGGTTCAAAAGTTGTTCAAGTTTCTCAAGCTTGTGAAGATTGCCATTGTCATGGTTGTAGGTAGTGTGAAAGATAAGAGGACCTTCCCAATAATCAACTTCATGAAACTAAAACTTTGTAATCATTTAATTGTCCATTTCAATTTGGTAGTCAAAATGTATGCAAAACAATTTTACAACTGGAAGCTTTCACATTCTACTCAACAATTCAAGAGTGGGGATAAGATATATTGTGTTATGGAAACCAATATGTGGCTAGAGATATGGGACAATCCATATTATTGTTGGTTCTACGCTAGCATTTTGTAAGCACGAAGATATGGGTTTTTATACCACATTTTGCAATATTTATGACTTAGTTTTAAGGAAATTTAGGTTGGGGCAACCGTAACTCAAGTACGATTCTTTTCCAACAATTTGATCACATTATCATGCATTTGTTTTCTTGCATTTTATTGTTTTTGACATGTGATTTCTAATTGAGGTGGGTAGAGCATTTGGGTTTTTGCATGTTGTTTTGGGGTTTGAAATAGAGAATGGTGTATCAAATTTGATTGTTTCCCATAAAACATAATCAACGACCTCCAAGTGGTTTGTATTTTAAGGTGGTTTGTTTTGTGCAAATCTTTCTTCCACTCTAGTTGCAAAAATTCTTTAATTGCTTTGGGGTTCAACCCCCTTAGAAAAAATCTTGTAGAAATCCTATGAATTTTGAACAATATTTTTGAACCAATCATCAATATGCTGAATTAACCTTCCTACATTAGGTCAATAATGATTTTTTTTTGCATTCCAATTTTAGCATTATATTGTTATATCTTTTTTTTTCTAGTTTGAAAAGCGAGGGCACATGTTTCATGGGTACAACCTTTATTTCTAGGAATTCCATAGATTATTGGATTTTTAAAAAACTTGATAATTCATTACAAAAATGCACACAACATTGTTGGCAATTGAAGTTAAAGCATTAGACCTTGTTAAACTTAGACTTTATGCACATCCATGTAACACAATTCTTGTCACATGTTCATGATTGGTAGAATTCTCCTTGATTGTGCTTTCATTAAGGTCACACATTTAATTTCTATTTATGAGCATCCACGTAGCCAACAAATTTTCACTTTTGCAAAAATTGTTTGTAATGCACATTTGACACATTTGAATTTGCTATAACCAACTATGTTACATTTTGTAAAATGTATTTGCCACCATTTTTTACCAATGTAAGTTGGAAAGTGCTAATGATTCACCTTTAGAAAAATGAAAAACAAATCTTTGAATTCATTTTTAAAATTTGAAATTTGAAATACTTATATTATGAAATTAAAGGCATGTGAATTTGATTATTCTAATAGGATATAGTATTTGAATTTATAACACATGTTACAATATCAAAATCATTTTTTTTAAGCATTTGGAATTAAGGTTAAATTAAATGTTTAAAAAAAGTTTAACTAAAAATCATGAAAAATCAAATATTATTTTTAATTTAATTTAATTTTAAAATTTAATTTTTTCTTTCCACATTTTGAAATTAAAATACATTGGGTCAAATTTAATTACTAAAATCCACATCAAAATGTAAGTTGTAACTAGTACATTCATAGTAAAAGGAGCCAACAAAGTTGTTGATAATGCTTAAAACTACACTTACATTACTTTGAAAAATCACCATTAATTGTATTTAATGAATTATTTATCCATAATATGTAATTGTGTTTTGGTGTTCATGAAATTGGACTCCTATGAGTTTGGAGTCATTTCACTATGTTATTAGAGTCTTTTGTCATAGACAAAGCACTTGTTGACAAGGTCTTTTTAAGGACTCTAAAATTTGAACATGTTTTTTGTTACTCAAACTTTCATCAAATGTTTTCAAATTTTATTATGGGCTCTAATATATTTCATAAGAAGGGCCACATGTGTTTTATTTTTAAATGCACATGTATTGAATCCTTTTAATCAATGTTGTTGATTTGATTCTAAACATCCACAATGGCCAAAAAAGTTCAAAATTTGTCATCATGGTTTAAAAAATAATTATACATTTGACTATAATCTAGGTCCTCATGCAATTTAAAGAATAAATTATAATATGAATCGTGTTTGGTTTCAATGTTAATATCAAGTTCTAGAAATTACATTTAAAATATAGTTTCGATATTTAATAGGCCAATACATGTAGGACATGTGTAAAATGTGGTCCTTGGTAAGGACTCCTACCTTGGTTACCTTTTACTGTGTTTTTACACACCATTATTTTTTTCCATTGTGGTACATAAATGGTTATTTAAATTGATGTTGAAAATTTTGGTTGAAGTTGTACAACAAAATTTCTAATGTAGTATAAAAACATTTGAATTTTTTAAAAATGAATCTAATAAGTATGGAGTACCCAAAACCACTTTTAAGATAATATAAATTTATTGTTTTTCATTGTTTGAAAAACATTTTAAAAACTTGGAATGATTTGAAAATGATTTTTGAAAGGAAATGTTTTTAATCTAGACCTATACATTATAATATAATGCAACATCCTTTTGGATCATAAGAATTAAAATAATTTAAAAGTCGGTTTGCAAATAATGATTTTAAACATATTTTGTTTTTATAGACTTAGTTTTCAATGAAAATGACTCTTATTAACCAAATTGAACCTCGTTACAAATTTCAATGTAATTATTAAATTAAAATTTAATTTAATTCCAATGATGGTGATTCGTTAGAGTTGGATTAAGTAAAACAAGTTAGGTTTGATAAGTCATAAGTTGTAAATCATCACTTTGACATTTCAAAACTAATTGATACACCTACTTTTATCTTTATTTAATAAAAAGACACATTTTGTAATGACTAAGCCAACATCAAAACAACTTACCCACTTAATAATATCTTTCATTGAGTTTTAAGCATCTTACCTCAAAATCATGTTGGATGTACACAATTTGTAGGATGCTACAAAAAATGAAAGATATTGGCTAAATAAAACAACTTGGTTTTTTGACCACTTTGTCACAATGTGATATTGAAACTTATGTGTGTTCCACCTTTTCATCTAGGCATGAAACAATAATAAAAAAATACTGCATGTTGCAATTTGAACCCACCAAACAATAAACCTAATGACCTTAATGCACAATGCCCAAGAAAAATGGAAACACCATACTTGAGAAAAATTGCATTTCTAAAATGACCACCACACAAAGCCCCAATGACTTGGGATTGACTTTTGCTTGAAATGTTGTTCTTTTCTTACACTTTGTGTAGGACGTTTATACTAATTCAAAAATGCATGGATCTTGTGTGTGTGTGCGTGTATATATCCCTTGGCACTTCAAGTTTATCATTCATGAACTTACAACACATTCAACCCAAATAATTAAAATCCAATGAGATTTTGAGGCATTCCAGACATTGAACTCAAGCACCCCTTGCAAATTCAAAGGAGGTGCCATAAATGGATCATGCCATATTTCCAAACCTCAAATGTTGCTTGTTGGTGCCTCCCCATTTAAAATTAGTTGTCAAAAAATGGTCTTGCAACATTACACTAATTGAAGTCAAGTTGCTTGCAATGGACCATATGCCTCTAATGTAATGTTCACAACTAGAAAAGCTTGAAGATTATAAAAACTTGGAAGCCAAAAACAGAGGAAGACAATTTCTTTATTAATGAAGTCTAGATGAAAAGAAGATGGCACAATTTGGATTTGATAAATAAATTTCACTTGCTTTGATGCAACTATTGGCATCACAAGGAACAACAATGTAATTCAAATGCATTGTGCAAAAGTTATGAACCTTAAATCATAACCCTATATTTTAGGCAAATTTTGTAGAATTTTTCCCTTTTATTTCCCTTTAAAAGAGTTGCTCACCACAATTGGATTTCACATTTTGACAAACATTCACACAAACAAAACAATGTCAAGTACATCAATTGAAAAAGCATATTCCAAAAAATATAATGTACAATGTATTTTATTATGATAGAGTAACTATGTAATTATGATATGAAATTCATTAATGTAATCAAATTAATGTAATTATGTAACAAAAATATATTTCACATGTGAAATACATAATTATATATCAAGATTCAAAGTGCAAACACTTAATCATGAGCCACACCCACCCTTATAGGTCACTACTTTTGAGTGTTTTTCATCAAGAATATTCTTGGATTTTTTTAATAAATATTTTTTTAATGTTTATATTTTTAAAAATTCAACAGTATGTCATTTTCCATTTTTTTGAAATTATGTTTTGGGTGTTTTTACTATTTAAAACACTAGTTACAATTATTTAAAAAGTGTTCTTGGGTATTATATTATTCATTAGATTGATTCCAATTTTTTGGGTATGTATAACAATATATTGGGAAAAACATTGTACAAAACAACTACATTTTGAATTTGTGGATTCTTAAATAATGAAGATTATATATTATTATCATTTGTTTTAGTAATTAGTTTCAAAAATATTACATGACAATTTTTTACATCTTAAAGCCCATAAAAAGGTAGCATCAAGATTAGCATGAAAATCACATGTGTCATAATTTGAACGATTGATTTCAATGACATTAGGCAAGCTCCACAAATCCATGTAGGCACCACATTCACCATGTGTATAACATATTCTTTGATTTGACTAAAGAGCCATTTGTTGTTCTAGTCATAATGGGATACTCATTTTAGACTAATAGGCTTGACTATACAATTAGTAGTCATGATGTTATTAGAAAAAAAACCATGTTCAATTTGTAATAGTGAATGGAAAAAAATTACTTACAATTGATGGAAGAAATTAGGAGGTGACAAAAGGGGGATGGAGATGATGAGAGGTGATATAGCTTGATTTTGGTAGTTATAATACTTGAAAATCCTACCCATTCAAAACATTTTGAAAAGAGAAAAAAGGTTTTGTGCATGTGGATGTTTGGAAGGTGTGAGTTCAACAAAAGGTTTTGCATAGTTGTTAAAGGCATACATCAAACATGAGAATTTGTAGGAGGATGGACTTGAGAAGGATGTACGTGAAGTTGTGGAAGATTACGGTCCATAAAATTTTATAATCTTTAATCCTATAAGCTAAAATATAGAATGGGGAGGGTAATGGTGGCCATGATATGAAAATGAGAAATAAAAATTATATCTTTATGATGCAAGTTCCTTGAAATGTCTTTTGTAATCTAAATGTTTAGTTTGGTTAAAGGGGTGGAGAGTTAGGTTAATTATTCAAGATTAAGGTACTCTCAATACCAAGAATACAGACTTGAAAACTTTTATTATACATGCTCCACCAAAATAAAATCTATATAAGATACTCTTTTTTTTTGGGAAAAAAATCAAAATTAAATAATTCATATGGTGATGGGGACTTTTCATATGCATGTACATTTTTATGCACCAATAACTTGATTCAAAACCAAAAATGCCGAAAATGTTTAAATTTAAATTAAACTATGGACAACTTGATTTGATTTTTTCCATTCATTATTTCTTACACATGTGACCAATACTTAGGGTTACAAATCCCAAGATTAATGAATATAGCAAGACCAATCAATTAAATGGAAAAATAACTTCTTTCTTTGCATCTCCAAAAATTGAATTATGTAACCTTTGAATTCCTCATATGGTTTATAATTTTAATTCAAATGCATTCAATCAACATTAATAAACATAAATGTGAAAAAAAAATCCATATATATTTTATTTGGATTCAATTGAATTACTTAATGCATTCCATTTTATGCCCTTAAAAAAATATTGTAGTTAAAAAACTAACATATTTATATTGAAAGCAAAAAAAAAAAAAGTAATATCCAACCTAATCATTTTTTTTTAATTTTCTTAATGTGACACCATTGTAATTGTAAGACAAGTGCAAAGTTGAGTGGACCAAATTAAAAGAAATAGACAATTAAAAGTTCACATAAACTTTCATTTGAATAACATTTTCATTGAATTTTTTTCAACCATTGGGATGATTAGGTAGTTGGGCAACAACAATCCATTGATTTCAAGGAATTTTTTTTCATTTATGTTCAATCCACTCTGAAGATCATTATTTTGTACATGTGAATGTGATTTGGTTGAATGTCTCAAAAATGTTGCTCAAACGATATTCTTTTTGTGGGTAGCAAGGTTCAAGGAATCAAGACAATTAACAACCACACAAATATTGGGGAAAAAAATGGCAATCTTGTAGTCTCAATCACACATTTCAAAATCATATGTGAAAGCATTATGTGAGGATGAAATAAAATTTGTGTTTAGAAGTGAACAACTTGAAAACATCTTCAAACATTTGGGCTCAACTTCTCATGGTTAATATATGACAAACCCATCTTTTAAACTAATTATACCCACATGTGCACAAATCTATCATAAATATGTATATCAAGATGATATGGATTTTGTAAAAAATATTTGTTTTCAATGACCAAAACAATCCATAAAGAATTACATACAATTGATATGGTGTAAAATCCTTGAAATGTGTTTTCATAAATACACTACTTACCTAAATTTGAGTCCCTAACAACAATTTATCAATGATTGGACCATTTTGAAATCCATGGGTTTTTTTTTTGCTAGTTATGTAACCCCCATTGTTCACTTTAAATGTGCATATTTTTTTAAAGTTTTATGTAATACACATAAAAAGTACCTACATCATACAAATACTCAGGTTAATAACCTCAAATTAAATTCTTCAATTGATAACTTCAATCTTTAAATGCATTTGCCCCATTTGAATCACATTCACATTGTAAAATATGTTACCATTACATCATCCACTTTGGTCCACTCAACCTTGCATGGTCACCCTAAATGCATACAACGATCCACAAATTTGTGTCAAATTTCAATAGTCCTAGTGGCCAAGGACCAAGATTTTGATTTCAATTGCACAACAATGAACAAAAAAATCAAATGGGAGAATGTGAAAGGTGGGTCCACAAGGGATGAAAATAAAAAGGAAATCAATCCAACACCCAATAACATATCCAATGTGGGAATATTGTGAAGTGAGTTTCCAAAGGGATGAAGGTAGTAAAAAGTAAGTCAACCCCACTACTACCAATTGACACGAAAGTTAAAAATTTATGAATGGAAGATATTTGCATCTTTTGGAATCAATGATGCTTACATCATAAGATGCTTAAAATGGAAGATTCTTGCATCTATTAAAGTGGACAATCCTTGCATGGGCAATGCTTGCATCTCTTTTTTTTAAATGAAAAAAATTGCATATTTTTAAAAACTTATTTTGAAACAAATGATGCTTGTATCTTTTTAAAAGTCCTTTTGAAGCTCATTTTGAAATGGACAAGTTGGCTTGCATCTTTTGAAGCTCCTTTTGAAGTTCTTTTTGTTGTTTAAGGGAAAAAAATATTCCCCCCCTTGAAATAATACCTAAGGTAATCCCCATTTATAATGTTATATAATTCTTTAAAAAAAAAAAAAAAAAAAATTTAAAATTAGAATATTTTGAATACAATTTTTTAATAAAAAAAAAAAATTTAAACAATAAATTTA
>Ga0116227_10009050_pt1 | contig 18310 bp, 16 predicted proteins | sample S1TSphgellanicum_FD_89693 | JGI IMG/M metagenome (GOLD analysis project Ga0116227, IMG submission 89693) | Host-associated microbial communities from peat moss isolated from Minnesota, USA - S1T2_Fb - Sphagnum magellanicum MG | ecosystem: Host-associated > Plants > Peat moss > Unclassified... | reverse complement strand
TCTCGCGCTGCAGGGCGGCGAGTATCAAATGATGGCCCACCGACCCTTTATTAGTGCCGATGCGCTTGCCGCGTAAGTCGGCCACGGTGTGAATCGGCGAGTTGGGCAGGACTAAGATGGCGTCCAACTCGCGTGGTCCGTCGATGTGCAAGGCGGCCACGGCCTTGAGCGGCGCACCCGCGAAAATGGCAAATATCAATGGCGCGGCTGCAGAGCCGCGAAGGTCGATGGCGCCTGCAGCGAGCGCCTCGAGTGCCGGCGCGGTGGCGGGGAATTCCGCCCACTCGACCGAATAGGAGACGCCCCCTTTAAGTTCACCCGATGCCAGCAGCAACGCCCTGTAAACACCTTTGGAGTCGCCGATCCGCAGCACGGCATCAGCAGCATGGCTCGAGAAAGCGCTGCTCGCGCCCACGCCAAATATCAAGCACCACAGGAGCGCTCGATGTTTCATCGCGGACTCACTGCAATCGGGGTATTTGTTCTGGGGCCATCACTTGGAGCTTACTGATACAGCAAAGCTCGGGTCCAATGATGTTTGGTTATCGCGACAGCGCATAAGAGTCTATGCGCCGCCATTCGAGGATCGATTCGATGGCTTGGTGAGCTTCCGCAGTGCCGGTGACGTCGGGGGTAAACAGGGCAATGTAAAGCCTGAAACCACTCGGTCACCGCGGAGCCCGGAGTACAGACTATTCGAGGAAAATCAAAAGCACCAACAACACTTCGTTATGTAGCGATCACTGAACCCAATAACCGCCGCCGCTCGATCTCGTTATGAGCATATGAACAATTATCATTGCGGCAGACTGCATTAACTGCAATTCGAGTCGCTACAGTAGGGGTAAATGTAGGAGACGATAATGAGCAGTTGGTTTCGGAAACATTCACGTGCGGTGATGATTCTTTCAGTCACGCTATTGGCTGGCGGCTACGCGAGTGCACACCACTCCTTTGCGGCGGAGTTTGACGCTGAGAAACCTGCACGCCTGGTGGGTGTCATCACGAAAATTGAATGGACCAATCCGCACAGCTACTTTTATCTCGATGTTAAGAATTCCAAAGGGGACACCATCAACTGGGGCTGTGAAGCGGGAAACCCAGGAGCGCTATCGCGCCGGGGTTGGAAGCGAGGCGACATTAAAATTGGTGACACGTTGATTGTGGATGGCTTTCTTGCCAAGGATGGTTCGCACCTGATCGACGCCCGTCGCGTGTTGTTGCCAGACGGGCGCAGCGTTTACGGGGGATCACCGGGCGATGGCGGCCCGGAGAGCGATACGCCGGCGCCGAAACCGTAGGCGCTAAGTCTCGTGATTGGCGGTGACGCTCCTCGTTCAACTTTGCAATTGGCTTGCGGACTCCTGGGTGGGAACTCAGATTCGCGAGTCGGACAATCTTTTCTCCCTTATCGAAACGGTTCATGTGCTCGGTGTAGCGGCATCCGCCGGCGTCATCATGATTGTCGATCTGGCAGTGTTGCGACTGGTGTTTGCGCGGTATTCGATTTCGCAGGTTCTCGCACCACTAGTGAGAATCACCTGGATTGGCTTTGGCCTCATGGCGATCAGCGGTGCGCTCCTCTTTTGGTCGGAGGCGGACAAGCTTTATGCGAACGTGGCGTTTCGCGTAAAAATGCTGCTGCTGATCGCGCTTGGTGTAAATCAGTGGGTGTTTCATCGACGCCTCACCAGTCCAGCCCTAGTTCACAGCAAGATCGGCGCCGGTGTGTCACTCGGCTTGTGGACCGGCGTCATCGTGCTGGGCCGCGCCATTGCCTATTTATGATCCAATGACGGTACTCCAAGCGTGCGAATGGCTCAAAGCCACGCGGCTCAGCGTGTTCATTCGCGAATCGAAATGGGGGTTTTCGCTCATCGAAATGGTGCACCTGTTGGCGCTGGCGGCGTTGGGCGGAGCGTTGTTGATCGGGGCACTTCGCGTATTTGGCATCATTCTGAACGAGCAGCCGCTGCAGGCCACTCTGCGGGATTTGAGCCGGATCATCGCATTCGGCATATTGGCGATGTTGCTCAGCGGTTTCCTGCTATTCGCAGACGGACCCCTGCGTTATTACGGCAACAGCGCCTTTAGGATCAAACTTCTGTTGATTCTCGCCGCCGCTGCAAGCGCCTTCATCGTCTACCGCCGCTTTCAAGCGCGTTCAGCGCTCAGCGTCGCACCCATGGGACTGAAGGTTGCGACGGCGGTGTCGATCACCTTATGGCTTAGCGCGGCTGTGGCCGGCCGCGTGATTGGCGTCCTATGACTCATATTTCAACCTGGCAAAAACAGTGACGGAACTTTCTATGGACACACGACGACCATTCATCCTTAAGACAGGAGCCCATGCCGTCTTTTTACTCTCGTTGTTTTGCGGTTTTGGCGCACAGTCCGCCGCGGTGGCAGAAAAAACCAAGGCGCCCGCGATCCCCAACGAGGAGCGTCAGCTACTATTTGGCGAGGAGCCTACAACTCCGGCCGGTCCCGCACCTCGAACCGCCGATGGACACCCGGACTTGAGCGGCTTTTGGAAAGGATCGCTGGCCACCACACCCGTCGGCAACATCGGCAAGGACTTGCCCGGCTTCCAGCTGCCCCTGACGCCGGCGGGGCAAGCCGCGCTCAAACACAATCTGACGGCAACAATCGATCCGGAGTCCTTGTGCATCATCGGTGGCATTCCACGACACAGCGCCAGTGCTTTGCCGTTCGAGATCGTCCAGAGTTCGACGAAGGTGGCCTTCCTCTACATGTACACCTACTTTCGCGTCATTCCGGTCGATGGACGTCAACACGATCCGGATCCAGACCCCACCTTTTTTGGTGACAAGATCGGACGATGGGACGGCGATACCTTGGTGATCGATTCCGTCGGGTTCAAAAGCACCCCGATTTGGATCGATGAAAATGCCAATCCACAGAGCGACGCCATGCATGCCATCGAGCGTTGGAGCCGGCCGGATGCCGCGCATCTGCATTTGGATCTCACCGTCGATGATCCAAAATTCTATACCCATCCCTTCAAGTACCAACGGACCTGGTTGCTGGGAAAACCCGGCGAAGGCCTGCATGAATATGTGTGCAGCGAGAACAACGTGGATCGAGACCATTTAGGGCCCGGACCCGGCCCAATAAAACCGGATGGCACGCGCGGCTATCTGGTTCCCGATCTACCCAAGGTGCCGCCGCCGCCGGAGTTCTACGATAAACCGGCGAAGAAGTAGGCGTCGCCGTTGAAGTTCCGCTTTAGCGGTTGTCTGCTCGTCGTCCTGCTACTCGCTGCACGTACCGCGTGTGCGCAGCGGGCGCCCGTGACGGCAATGCATGGGATGGTGGCAAGCGCGAGCGCGCCCGCCTCACGCGCCGGCCTGGAGATATTAAGGCAAGGCGGCAACGCCATTGACGCCATGGTGACAACCGCGTTCGTGATGGCGGTCACCTACCCACGCGCAGGCAATCTGGGCGGCGGCGGTTTTGCAGTGCTGCGGCTGCGCGACGGGCGAACCACCAGCATCGACTTTCGTGAGACTGCGCCGTCCACAGCCTCACGCGACCTGTTCCTCGATGCGCAGGGCAACGAGATTCCTGATCGGTCGACGGTCGGCTATCTCGCCTCCGGAGTGCCCGGAACGGTGGCAGGCCTTTCCCTCGCACTGCGAAAATACGGCTCAGGGCATTTCGCCTGGGCGCAGCTGCTCGAGCCGGCACGTCGTCTTGCCGAGAAAGGGTTTGCGATCACGCCCGCCCTGGCCCGGGATATGGAATCGAGCCGTGAGTTGCTGGGTCAATTCCCGGACTCTCGGCGTATCTACCTTCGAGGCGGGCGGCTCTACCACGCTGGCGAGCCTCTGCGTCAACCAGAACTTGCGGCCACGTTGGCCCGCTTGCAGCGCCTGGGGCCGAACGAGTTCTACACCGGCATTACCGCCCAGCTCATTGCGAGGGACATGAAGGCGCATCACGGCCTGATCACGCTGGCCGATCTTGCCGGCTATCATGCGATCGAGCGGGTTCCCTTGCATGGCAGCTATCGCGGCTATGAGGTGGTCAGCATGCCCCCGCCGAGCTCGGGTGGGATCGCGCTGCTACAAATGCTGGGCATGCTCGCGCCGCGCGAAGTGACGTCATTGGGGCTGAACTCAGCGGCCAAGATTCATCTGTTCGCCGAAGTAATGCGCCGCGCCTTTCAAGACCGCACCACGTTTCTAGGCGACCCGGATTTTATCAGCGTTCCGGTTGAGCAGATGCTCAATTCGAGCTACCTGGCGCGGCGCATGGCGGACTTTGATCCTGCGCGGGCGAGCCCGAGCGTGACGCTGGCACAAAGTACGCTGCCTCATCCGGAGTCCACCCAAACGACGCATCTGTCGATCATTGATTCCGCCGGCAATGCCGTGAGTCTGACCTACACCTTGAACGGCTTGTGGGGCAGCGGGGTGACGGTGAAAGGGGCGGGCTTTCTGCTCAATAACGAGATGGACGATTTCGCGGCCAAGGCGGGCGTGCCGAATGTGTATGGGTTGGTGCAAGGCGATGCGAACGCGATCGCGCCCTTGAAGCGGCCGTTGTCCTCGATGGCGCCCACGATCGTGCTCAAGGATGGCAAGCCTTTTCTCATTACCGGCACGCCGGGCGGTCCCACCATTATCAGCACCGTGTTGTTGGTCATCACGAACGTGATCGATCACGGTCTGAGCGTCACCCAAGCCGTTGACGCCCCGCGCTATCACCAGCAGTGGCTTCCCGATGTGATCGCGCACGAGCCGTTTTTTACCTCGCCCGACAGCGCCGAACTCCTGAAGGCCGAAGGATACGAATTGACGCTGCGCGCTGTGTATCCGAACGGACCAGAAGCGGGCGGACATACCTGGGGGGATGCGGAGTCCATCCTCGTCGATCCGGATACCGGCATGCGCCAGGGCGCGAACGATTTGCGGAGCCCTGATTCCGCAGCGGTGGGGTGGTGATGCAGCAAAGTCTCGTTGCGGATCGCGGCGCAAGGTCGTACGAGCAACCTCGGCGATTCACCGCCACGACTCGTAGGATCGAGTGGCCAACCGTCGCGGTGGCATGCGCGGTGTATGCCGGCTATATCGCGCTCACGTGGTTTTTCCATGCGCTGCCGCTGTGGATCGCCGCGCCGCTGTGCGCAATCTGCCTGACATGGTTTGGGTCTTTGCAGCACGAGACCATTCACGGTCATCCTACACCGTGGCGACGGGTTAACAGGGCGCTCGCCAGTGTGCCGTTGTCGCTGTGGCTCCCTTATCGACTGTACCGCGCGACTCACCTTAAGCATCATCGTCATGGCGGGCGGCACTTGACGGACGCCATCGAGGATCCCGAGTCCTTTTATATGTCTTCAGGCGTACTGTCACAGTACGGAAACTTGCGCCGTGCGCTGTACGCGGCCAACTGCACGCTGGTCGGTCGACTGACCTTGGGACCCGCACTGTCGGTCTTCCGCTTCTGGCATTGCGAAATGCTCAAAGTCATGGCGGGCGACCGGCGGCTTGCCACCGTGTGGGCAGGGCATGTCACCGCGGTCGCGTTGGTGGTGCTTTGGGTTACGTGCGTCTGCCACATTCCTTTCACGTATTATCTCATCTTGATCATCTATCCGAGCATGTCCCTGACCCATTTGAGGTCGTTCGCCGAACACCGCGCCGATCCGAATCCCGCGCTACGTACACAGGCGGTTGAATGCAATAGGTTTTTAGCTCTGTTATTTCTGAATAACAATCTTCACATCGCGCATCACGCCTATCCGAAGCTTCCTTGGTATCAATTGCCCAAGGTGTGGCGGCAAATGCGACGCCACGCCGTCGAGTCGGGATTGGTCTTTACGCAGGGTTATCGTCGCGTGTGCAAAACATATCTGTTTAGGCCCGCGATAAATGTCGAGCATCCGTCGCAGACTTGCGAATCGGCCGCGCGGTTGTTGTGCGAGTGAGCTCTTCGCCCATCGTAGCGTTCCCGATGTACGACTTTGCGCATCTGGAGGCTGCCCATACCGACCTATGGGCGGCGTTGCGTGATCGGCTCGTGAAAAGCGGCGTGACTGGCGTCCCAGAGCGCCTGACGCGCGGACCTCACCATGAACACATTTGGACGCATCCATCCCTGCTCCTAGGGCAGGCCTGTGAATACCCGCTGGCGAAGAATTTCGCGCGCCGGGTCCGAATCGTTGCCACTCCGCATTACAGCGCGCCGGGGTGCGCAGGCAAAACCTATCGCAGCGCGATTCTGGTACGTAAGCACGACCCGGCAAAGATCCTGTCGGATCTGCGTCAGAGGCGCTGCGTGATCAATGAGCCTGCCTCGAACAGTGGGATGAATCTGTTTCGCGCTGCGGTGGCCCCGATTGCGGACGGCCGCGCTTTTTTTGGATCGGTTCTAATGAGCGGATCGCATCACAACAGCCTACAAATGGTGGCTTCCGGTGCGGCTGATGTGTTGGCGGTGGACTGCATTACTTGGGCTCATTTGCAGCAACTTGATCCCACCCTCGCGGGCGCATTGCGGGTGCTGAGCTGGACTGCGGCAACGCCCAGCTTGCCGCTCATTACATCGGTGAACACCGGCGAGTGGGTTGTTGTGGCCCTCCGTAGCGCCTTGGCAGACATCCTGGCCGATCTGCGATTGCGCGAGGTGCGAGCCCGACTTTTCATCAAGGGGTTTGATCTACAGCCCTCTGGCGACTTCTCCGAGGTATTGGATCTTGAAAGTGGCGCAGTCAATTTGGGGTATCCCGAACTTATATAAGACTTGTGCCATCTAGCGGCGGGCGCCAGAGAACCCCTTCGCGCTTTAGGTTCACGCGAAGGGGCTTCGGTCGCATCAGAATTTAAATGCCACTCTCGTATAGTAATAACCGCCATCAATGCCAAGACCGGTGCTGGCATCGTACAAGGCAGTACCGATATAACGCTGCGCGGCCGGGAGCTCTTTGGGATACACATTAAACAGGTTGTTGGCGCCGACCACCCACGAGAACCCGCTGCTCCATTCATAACCAGTTTCAAGATTCGTGACGTATTTCGGATTGTTGATGCTCTTGTAAAACGTCGTGATCGAGAAGGCGTTGGGGCCAGAATAAAAGCTATCCTCCTGCACACTCTTGCCATAGCGGATCTCATGCAGGCTCGCCCGCCAGCCGCTTAAGCGCCAGGTTCCACCGACAATGACTTTGCTCTGCGGTTGGGCGGTCGCAAGATACGATGCGGTTTGCGCATTCAACAAAGGGTTGCCGTTTCCATCCAGCCCAATGCGTGTAATGACGGTGTGATTGTAGTTCGCTGCGCCATCCCAATCGACGATGCCGAAATTGCCGAAGTCGGAGCGGTAATCTGCGGTGAAATCCGCGCCGTAAGTCTTGGTGTTCGCACCGTTCGAGAAATAAACGGCCGACACGTCCGCAGGGTTGATTCCCGGGGGCAGGGTGATGCCATTTGCCGCCAGCGCATCGATTGCCTGAGCGCCCGCGTAGGTTCCGCCGTCGATGATGCGGTTTCTAATGGTGATGAGATACGCATCGAGCGTCGTGTGCAGACGTTCAATCGGCTCCGCGACGACACCCACGCTGAAATTGTTGGATTTCTCAGGCTGTAACTGCGTAGCGCCCAGCAATGTGGCAGCCGGCGAGCGAGCAGCGAGCTGTCCGCTCGCACCCGTGGGCGAAACGTTCAGATCGGAGAAGAACTCCTGCGCCAACGAGGGCGCCCGAAACCCGGTGCTGACGGTTGCACGCACGGCCAGCTGCGGCGTGAAATCATAACGCGTCGAGAGTTTGCCATTCGTCGTGCGGCCGAAATCCGAGTAGTGCTCATACCGGCCGGCGAGATCCAGCTGCCAGTGAGTGAGGGGCGTGGCGGCTAGATCGACGTACGCTGCGTAGTTGTTGCGTGAATAGGATCCCGCGTTGACCGGGGCCAACCCTTGAAAGGATTGCGAACCCCCATCGATGTACGACTCAGGTTGCCCTGGGCTGACTTTGTACGTCTCGCGACGCCATTCCCCGCCCAAAGCGACGTTGAAGGGTCCCGCAAGACCGATGTCAAAGGGACGCACGATATCCAGATTGTTGGTCCACTGACTGTTCTTGAAGGAGGCGATATCGAAGGTGGTCGGGGTGCTGCCCGTTGCGGCGTAAAGCGAGGGATTGCCGGAGTTCACGAGCCCAAAGTGATCATCGTCGCTGCCGTAAGTGGAGGCGACATCCCAGTGCCAGCCCAAGAGCTCATCGCCCTTCACACCCACGGTCACTGAAAAATCATTCTCGGCGATCGTCTCCTGCGGCGAGAAACCCGTCGGATAAACCGCCGGAAGAACCGTGGGGAGCCGATAGTTCTCGTAAGATTCAGCATCGCGATGGGCGTACGTCGCAAAGCTGTACACCTCGACCGCACCATTGGCGAACGATTTACCCGCGTTATATGCCGCCGATATGCGGTTGATCAAAGGATCGCCGAAAATGAGGTTATCCACCACCCCGGTTCTGCTGTCTGCCCCAGAGCGCACGCTGTGATCGTGATGCAGGTAATCCGCGCTCAAGTGAAAAAAGCCGTCCTCCCCAAGCGTGGTTCCCGCATCCGCGCCGACATCGCCCGTGAAACCGTCTCTTTTATAGTACTCACCCGCCAATACAGAAGCACTTCCGCCATGATCCGCGGACTTCAAGATGATGTTGATGACGCCGGCAATCGCATCGCTGCCATATTGGGCGGCGGCGCCGTCGCGCAGCACTTCGATGTGATCGATGGCGCTAATCGGAATCAAATCGATATCAACGGGCGCTGAGCCTTGCAGCGGGCCGCCGTCAGCGTAGATGCTCGCTGTGGTATGCCGACGTTTTCCGTTCACGAGGATCAGCACATGATCCGGGCTTAAGCCGCGCAGTTGAATGCTATCGGTGAGATTGCCGAGATCGCCGCCGAATGATTGACGATTCAGCGACGGTATCGTGCGCTCAAGGGCATCACGTAAATCGGTCGCGCCGGTCGCGACCAGCGCAGCCGCCGGTATGACATCAATCGGTGCCACGCTGTCGCGTGCCTTCACATTCTGCTCTCGAGTGCCGGTGACAACGACTTCATCGAGAGAAGCGGGATTCCCCGCCGCGGCGGTGTCGCCGGCGAAACTCACGGAGGGTGAGGGCACATCGGCGGACGCGGCATTGGCCCACGTTGCGAGGCCTGGTGGCAACAGCAGCGCGAGCATCATTGTCATGCGAACGTGTGCGTGGGTTGTGCGCGCGGCATCGCCGACACGCGTTTTCGGAACCATCTTCATTAATCCTGATCTCCCATTTCATTTGATTGTCGACATCGAGAAGCGACGGCACTTAAGCCATCTGCTGCGATCGATCATAGAGAGGGAGAGTCAGAGCTCGGAAATCATAGTTCCGACTCTAGAGAGAATCAGAACGCATCAGCGCTGACTATTCTGTCTAACGTTATATCGATGTGTTGTTAATGAGCGCATTGCCCCGGCCGACGGCCTGGCTGATAACGAGCGCGAATTAACTGTTACTGAATGAGCATTGGACGCGCGCGGCACGCGGAGCGAGAGTGCCGTTCACCTGCGTGACATCACCAATTTAAAATAAAGGACACGGTATGACAGCAACGACTCGCCCGTTACAGATCGCGACCCTGGCCGCCCTCATCGCACTGGCCCTAAGTGCATTTTCCGCGAGCGGCAAGGACGTCAAATTATCCTTGGTGGGAGCAGAGGAGACACCGCCCGTCACCACGTCCGCATCTGGCAGCGGAACCATCAAGATCGCGGACGATAAAACGGTGAGCGGCAGCATCAAGACACAGGGCATCGAGGGCATCGCCGCGCACATTCACGTGGGCGCGCCGGGCGTGGCAGGTCCACCGATCATCACCTTGGAGAAATCCGCGGATGGCGTTTGGTCGGTACCCGCGGGCGCGAAGCTCACCGACGAGCAATACGCGAGCTTCAAGGCGGGCAATCTGTACGTGAACGTGCACAGCCAGGAGCACAAGCCCGGCGAGATTCGCGCGCAGCTCAAGCCCTAATCGGCGGTCGCTTCGCCTTCGTGGAAAAGCTGCGGTATTCAAAGGTTGTGGTCACCGTGATATTAAGTGCGCTAATGAGTGGGGTTTCAAGTGGAAGAGACCCCAAGGTTCACGTGAGCAACGCGCTTGGCGCTCAAACTTTGAGGGCGAGCAACCTTCAAGTGCTTCCTAAAGATACGCCTTACGCGGAGCTTGTCGGGCTGATGACGCACTATAGCCAAGATCTGGGCGTGCAATGTGTCTTCTGCCACACCCAGAATCCTCAAACGCAGCAGATCGATTTCGCCTCTGATGAGAGTCCGGCCAAGCTCACTGCGCGAATCATGATAGGAATGGTGCGTGACATCAATGAGAAGTACCTCGCCCAGGTGAGCGATCGACGCTATGCGGTGCCGATTAAATGCGGCAACTGCCATCAAGGCCAGACCTTTCCTCCAGCCTTCGAACCAAGGTCATCCTCATGACAGTGTCTCGTTCGAGCACCATGAGCCTCGCCACGGCATTGTTCACCATCGGCGGCGTGCATTGGGTCATGGCAGAAGCGCCGGCGCCCAGCGTGCAGTGGCACGTGTCGGCCACTCGAGCATCGTTGGATTTATCAGCGGTGGTGCCGGAGGGGTGGCACGTGTACGCGCTGCACCAAGCGACGGGAGGCCCAACTCCGCTGCTGGTGTCGCTTGATGTGGGCGCGCGGGCGCGTGTCGTCGGCGCGCCGTCCGGGACGGTGCCGCAGACGCGTCATGACCCGAGCTTCGATCTGAAGACCTCGTACTACACAAAAGACTTCACTTTATCCTTCCCGATTCGGCTGCAAGGCGCATTAGAGGAGTCACCGACGCTGCCGGTGAGCGTGCGCTTCCAGCTGTGCAGTGAGCATGAGTGTCAGCCACCGAAGACCGTGCATCTGCTAGCGCCTCTTGAACCTGCGCATTCGACATGAGCGTGCGAGCGATTAACGTGAGTTGGATAAAAGGCGGATGGCTGACCGCAGCATTCGCCGCTCTTGTATCCCCGGCCATGGCACAGATCGCGGTCCGAAACCAAGGCTACATTCCCTTCAGTGATCCGCCCATCAATTATCGGTCGGATGCCCTCAGCGATCCGGTTGCCAAACTCGAGCAGCGAATTGAACAGGGCCAAGCCGCACTCAAATTCGATCCTGAGCACGGGTACCTGCCCTCCGTGCTGAAGCTTCTGGAAGTCCCTGTCGATTCTCAGACGCTGGTGTTTTCCAAGACCAGTTTCCAATATCCGAAGATCTCTCCCGAACATCCCCGTGCGCTCTACTTCAATGATGATGTCTACGTCGGGTCCGTCCATGAAGGTAAAGCGGTCGAGATCGTCTCCTTCGATCCCATGCAGGGCGCCATCTTTTATCTGCTGGATGAGCGTCAGGCCGAACACCCTATCTTTCAACGCGCAGAGCTTGATTGCACCCAGTGTCACATCGCGGCGGGCACGCGCGGTGTACCCGGGGTATTGCTGCGGTCCGTCTATCCGACCTCGGCGGGCACGCTGGTGGCCGGCGCCAAGTCTTTCATCACGGATCAGGAGAGTCCGATTGCTGAGCGCTGGGGCGGCTGGTATCTCACCAACGCTGCGCCGGGCGTGGTCGGTATGGGCAATGCCGTTATCGCACAACAAGGCAGCGAAAATGCGCCCGCCGGCACGTCACTCACACCCTTGGCGCCGCAATTCACTGCCGCGAGCTACCTGTCGGGCAGCAGCGATGTTGTCGCGCATTTGGTCTTGGCGCATCAAACGCAGATGCACAATCTAATCACGCTCACCAACTACAAGACTCGCTTGGCGCTTTACGCGCAAGGCGACTCCCCGCTCTCGGACAGCGCCCGTCAGCAGTTTCAAAAGCCGGCCGAACAGCTGCTGCGCTACCTGTTATTCGTCAATGAAACGCCACTTACGGGCTTTGACGGGCAGAAAGTATTGGCAACTTCACCATTTGCCCGCACGTTCAGCGAGCGTGGCGTGCGCGATCCGAAAGGTCGGTCGCTTCGCGACTTCGATTTGTCAGTACGGATATTCCGTTATCCCTGCAGTTATCTGATTTATTCCGATGCATTCGATCACCTGCCGGAGCCTGCCAAGGGCTACGTGTACCGCCGCCTCTTGGAGGTGCTGACCGGGCAAGAGCATGGCGCTGACTTTGCCGGCCTCTCGGCAGAAAAGCGTCGCGCGGTTCTTGAAATCCTGCTGGCCACCAAACCCGGCCTTCCAGCGGAATGGCAAGCCTTCGCCAAGGCCAATCAGCTCGCTTCCCTCACTGCAACGTCCTCAAGCAGTCCCTCTCATCGGGCGTCGTCCTCTCCTTAAAGGAATCAAAAGCAATGAAAACTCTAGAACGATTGGTCAGCCTCAGTCTTCTGTTGATCGCGGTCACTGGCACCACAACGGCCAAAGAAACGCCGACGTCGGCGGTCGACGGCCGCTGGGATGCAGCACTGGTGAACAATGGACCTGATATTCCTTTTCGTCTGGACATCGCAGGCGCGGGACCGACGCTCAAGGGCACATTTTACGATGGATTCAAACCCTATGATGGGACCACCAGTGCATCGTTTAAGGGCGGGCAGCTGACACTGAAAGCTGAACATTACCTGACCACCATCAAAGCCACTTTGAAGGACGGCGTACTCACGGGCACGACGGTGCTCGAGGGTCCAAGCTATGTGGCGCGCTTTGACTTTCATGCCGTGCGCCATCGCGATGAGCCGGCAACTACAGAGTCTGTTCCTCAAATTGCGGGCGCATGGGAAGTGCCCTTGGACACACCCAGCAAGAAAGGTGAGAAGGCGTATCGCCTCATCGTCGAGCAACATGGCGCGGATGCTGCCGCATCGATTCTGCGGGTGGATGGCGACACGGGCGCCTACAGCGGCACATACAAGAATGGCCAGTGGGTATTGAGCCATTTCGACGGTTCGCGGCCCGGCGTGATTATCGTGAAAGCGAAGGAGGATGGGACGCTTGAAGTTGTCGCTCACAACGAGGCGATCCTTCGCGCGTTGGAAGGCAACGACAGCAAGAAAGCAAACGCCGGAAACTATAATTATTCCGACAAACCCAGTGATGATGCCCCGACCTACCTGGCGTACCGTTCCGAAGTGGCCCGAGCCAAGGGGTTGCCGGAGCCTGCGAACTACACCACGCACACCACGGTTCGCGATGCGAACGAGAAATTCACTTTCAAATTCCGTGACGTCGATGGTCATTGGGTATCGAACGACGACGCGCGCTTCAAAGGCAAAGTGGTGCTCGCGATTGTGACCGGTACCTGGTGCCCGAACTGCCACGATGAAGCGCAGTACCTGGTCCAATTGGATCGCAAATATCGGGATCAGGGCCTTGCCATCGTGGCGCTAGACTTCGAGGAACCCGAACAACAGGGCAGCCTCAACCGCGAGCGCGCCTTCGTCAAACAATACGGCGTTAAGTACACCTATCTGATCGCCGGCGCACCTTCTGAGATGTGGGAGAAGATCCCCCAGGCGGTTAACTTGAACACATGGCCGGCCACGGTATTCGTCGGCCGAGACGGCCTGGTTAAATCCATCCACGCCGGATTTGCATCGCCCGCAAGCGGGGAGTTCAACCGGCAGCTTAAGGAGGAATTCACCTCCACGATTGAGCACTTGCTGGCCGACAAGGCCGCTGTGACCACGGCGCAGAACTTCCTCGGCGACTTTAATCGAGACTTTGTTGCGACCGCCGCCCTGACCTCCGATTGATGGCTTCGGCTGCTCTACAGTTAATCATGAATTAGGACGACCTCTATGAACAACAGAATGCTTACTACGTTCGCTACGGCACTCTTGGTTTCCACGGCTTCTTTTGCACTGGCGCACGCTCCTACGGGCGCCCAGGCGATCGATGGACGCTGGAGCGCAAGTCTCTCGCGTGACGGAGCCGTCATACCCTTCAGGCTCGATATCTCAGGCGCGGGACCTACTCTTAAGGGCACGCTCTACGATGGCTTTGAGCCTTATGAGGGGACGACGAGCGCGTCGTACCGGGATGGCAAGCTGGTCCTAAACATTGAGCACTACCTCACGACCATCACTGCATCGTTGCAGGACGGGACGCTCGTGGGAACGGTGGTGAGTCAATCCCGGGCACAGGCGACCGAATATGCGTTCGCGGCCACCCGATACACACCGCCTCACTCAGCGCCGCGCGATATACCCTCGATCGCGGGCTCTTGGGAACTGCCGCTGCCCACGCCCACCTCAAAAGGCGAGAAAGCTTTTCGGTTCATCGTGAAGCAACAGGGCGCGGAGGCCGCGGCCTCCATCTTGCGAGTGGATGGCGACACCGGTGCCTACAGCGGCAGCTACCAGGACGGGAAATGGATCTTGAGCCATTTCGACGGCTCGCGACCCGGCGTCATCGTTGTCTCGAAAAACGATGATGGAACCTTGAAGGTCTTGCAACATGCGGAGCGTCCCGAAAGGCCCGCCTCCTCCGAGGGCAGCGAGTCGGCGAAGCCCTACGGCGAGAGTGCAGTCGCCGATGGTCGCTATGCGGATACCTTGATCGCTTACCGCAGCGATGTGGCGCGGGCGAAAAATTTACCCGAACCTGAGGATTACGAGAAGCACACCACGGTGCGCGACGCCAACGAGAAATTCACTTTTAACTTTCACGATGTGAACGGCAATTGGGTTTCCAATGAGGATCCGCGCTTTAAGGGCAAGGTCGTCCTCGCCATCGTCACCGGTACCTGGTGCCCAAACTGTCACGATGAAGCTCAGTACCTGGTAGAGCTCGACAAGAAGTATCACGACCGAGGGTTGGCCATTGTGGCACTGGATTTCGAAGAGCCCGAGCAGCAGGGCAGTCTCGCGCGTGAGCGAGCCTTCGTAAAACAATACGGCGTCAAATACACCTACCTTATTGCCGGCGCGCCCGCCGAAATGTGGGAGAAAGTGCCGCAGGCCGTGAACTTGAATACCTGGCCTGCGACCATTTTCGTCGGGCGTGACGGCATCGTAAAGGGCATCCACTCCGGCTTCGCCTCGCCTGCAAGCGGCGAGTTTCACCAGCAACTGAAGCAGGAGTTCACCGCGAGGATTGAACAACTGCTTGCGGAAAAGCCGGCCGCGACCGCCGCTAATTGGCCTGCGCCTAAATCGCTGGATTTGCAGTGGGGGAACAGTCGATGATGGCGGTAGAATAACCGTTGAACACTCTTCCACTGAGCCAGGGTTGCCAGCCATGTCCGGACACCAGTCGCCGCCTGAGATTTTTTGGTTCATTCCCTGCGCCGGCGACGGCCGGCATCTCGGTGCGGCTACGCGGCCGAATGGCTTTGCATATCTCGCCAGCATCGCCCAGGCGGCAGACTCGCTAGGTTTTGATGGCGTATTGCTGCCGACCGGCGGTTTGAGCGAGGACACTATCGTCATCGGTAGTGCACTGCTCAGCATGACTCGGCATCTGCGTTTTCTGGTAGCGGTGCGGCCAGGTCTGATCTCGCCCATTCTCGCCGCCCGCGTTAATGCCTCGCTGGATCGCATCAGCAACGGGCGCGCGAACCTCAACGTCGTCGCGGGCTCCGGCAAGTTCGATTTTGAGGGTCTACCTCTCTCGCACGAGGACCGTTACGAACACGCTCGAGAGTGGTTGGCCGCTTTTCGTGGCGCATTCGGCGCCGATGCGGTCAACCTCAAGGGCAAGCATATTCACATTGAAAACGGCAAAGCACTCTTGCCAAGTGTCCAGCAACCCTATCCGGCCATTTATTTTGGTGGCTCGAGTGAGGAGGCACTAAGCGTCGCCGCCGAACATGTGGATGTGTACCTCACTTGGGGGGAGCCTCCGGAAGAAGTCGCAGGAAAGATTGCTGAGGTTCGTCGGCGCGCGGAAAAACACGGGCGCACGATCCGATTCGGGTTACGGGCTCACATCATTGTTCGTGAGACCGAAGAGGAAGCCTGGTCCGAGGCGGATCGCTTGATCGCGCATCTGAGCGATGAGCAGATTGCCAAGGCACAAGCCTCCTTTGCGGCGTCAGAATCGGTGGGCCAGCAACGCATGGCAAGACTGCATAACGGCCGCCGGGATCGTTTGAAAATCGGTCCAAATCTTTGGGCCGGCGTGGGTCTCGTGCGTGGCGGGGCCGGCACCGCCTTTGTCGGAGATCCCGAGAATATCGCGCGCGCGTTAGCGCAATACCGCGAGGCCGGCGTGGAGATTTTCATTCTCTCCGGGTACCCGCATCTTGAAGAGGCCTACCGAACGGCGGAATTGCTTTTTCCGGCGATCGGAAAAAATAGCCCCATTTTTCAGAGCGTGCAGAAGTCGGTGGAGGCCGCGACTGCGCGTGCCGGCTCCGCGACCGTCGGTCGATTCGGCTCAATCTAGTGGGCCTCGTCGGCTAACTGTCAGGTTTCAAGACTCTGTCATGAACACCATTAAAATCGCCGGCGTCGCTACGGCGCTGACGCTAATCATTGCTTGCTCGCCGCAAGGTGCAACAAAGAAAGGTGAATTGGCGGGCCAGCGTCAGTTTCTTCCCGTCGCCACGATTCAAGATCTCATGGAGTCCCAGATCGACCCTGCTGCGGATGGGGTGTGGGATTCGGTGGGCACCGTCATCACCGCGGCGGGAGAGGAGAATCGACAGCCACACACCGCGGAGCAGTGGGAGGAGGTGAGAAGAAAGGCACTTAATTTGGTGGAGGCAACCAACTTGTTGCTGATTCCGGGACGAGGGGTGGCGCGCCAGGCATTTCCATCCGCGGGGCCCGGCGTGTTCAGCTCCGCCGATATCGAACACAAGCTTGCAACGGATCGGGCAGGGTTCGATGCCTTCGCAGTGGCGCTGCGAAATGTGGCGCTCGAGCAATTGACGGCGATCAATCATCGGGACGTGGCTGCGTTATCCAAAGCCGGCGAGGCACTCGATACCGCATGCGAGTCCTGCCACCTGACCTTCTGGTATCCCCACGAGGTCATCCCGCTGCTTCCCGATTTCAAGTAAGCATGGCCGCACCGCCGACCCTGTTGCCGGGTGATCAGGGTTTGGTGCGTGCGCTTGGCCGGTGGGACCTATTCGCGTTGGTGGTGAACGGTATCGTAGGGGCCGGCATCTTCGGTCTGCCCGGAAAGGTTGAGTCCCTGCTCGGTGTTTATGGAATCGCGGCGATTTTGGGCTGCGCGGCCATCATGGGGTTGGTGATCCTATGTTTCGCGGAGGTGGCCAGTCGATTTGATGGCACAGGGGGCCCATTTATTTACGCGGGCGCCGCGTTCGGACCGTTCGCAGGGTTTCTGACTGGATGGATTCTTTGGATCGCACGCATCACGGGAGTCTGCGCGATCTGCAGCCTGTTGCTCGAGTACGTCGCTTATCTAAATCCAGATCTAAATCAGGGCGCTCCGCGCATTCTCACCGCCGGAATCATCGTTGGCACGTTGACGCTGATTCATTTTCTGGGCATCAAGCGAGCCACGCTGTTCAGCAATATCGTCACGGTGGCAAAGCTCGCGCCGTTGCTGCTATTCGTTGGGGTGGGTCTGTCGCATCTGGATTCCTCACGCTTCAATGCAGCCTCCGTCCCCGGCAATGCCCCTTTTGCGCAAGCCATATTGCTGCTCAGCTTCGCATTCGTGGGCTGGGAAAGTGTGGTGGTTGCGGCGGGCGAGGCCCGTCAACCCCAACTCGATTTTCCGCGTGCATTAGTGACCGGTCTCTGCGCCGTTGCGCTTCTCTACTTGCTCATACAGATTGTGTGCATTGGCACGTTGCCGCAACTCGCGCAGTCTAGGCAGCCGATTGTCGATGCCAGCCGAAATTTTCTGGGGTCAAAAGGGGCTCTACTGATCACGATCGGCGCAGCCATTTCCATGCTCGGCACGATGAATGGCGCGATGCTGACCATTTCGCGCCTCTCCTACGCCATGGCCACAGCGGGACAACTGCCTCGTTGGCTTGCCTTGATTCATCCCCGATATCGCACACCGCACATTTCCCTGATCCTTTCGGGGCTCATGGTTTTTGGTTTAACCGTGAGCAGTCAGTTCGTGCATTTACTGACCGTGAGTACGATGTCGCGTTTGTTGGTTTTTGCGATGACGTGCACGTCATTGCCTCAGCTGCGACGGATGCCCGCCGCGCCGCACGCACGCTTTGTGTTGCCCGGTGGGTGGCTCATTCCCGGTGCCGCTCTGCTGCTCATCGTGTGGCTGCTCGCCAGTTCCACTTGGTTGGAAACTCGGGATGTCGCCCTGTGGACGGCGTT
>Ga0116227_10009049_pt1 | contig 18311 bp, 8 predicted proteins | sample S1TSphgellanicum_FD_89693 | JGI IMG/M metagenome (GOLD analysis project Ga0116227, IMG submission 89693) | Host-associated microbial communities from peat moss isolated from Minnesota, USA - S1T2_Fb - Sphagnum magellanicum MG | ecosystem: Host-associated > Plants > Peat moss > Unclassified... | reverse complement strand
TTTTAACTTTCCTTATTCATAATTTATTTATTTTATGGTAACTTGATTGTTTATTGTTAAGGATGACACTAAAAATAAAAGTATTATGCAAGAAGGGATGTTTAAACGTTTTTTTTTTTTTTTTGTTTTGCTTCACCTTTTGTCACAATTCATGGCCCCCTTCCTCATGGTTGTAGACCACTCCTTGTTCCTCACTTGTGGCTATGGACTTTTGCATACAGATTATTGTTGAAACATTGTATAATGTCTATTAATCTAACACAAATATTATAGTTGAAACATTGTTAATACATTATTTAAGCATTTATGTATACCACATTGTTCAAAGAGTGGGACATTCCCAAAAAGAAGGCCCATTACTTGAGGTGTTGACTAAGGGCAAGTCCTAAACCTTTCAAAAACACCTTGTTTTAAGGGCATTACCATTTGTAAAGCTTGACCTTCATATCAAGCCTTATGAATGATCAAAATGTGCTACCCCCTACCACAAGTCTTTTGTTCATATGGGGGCATTACATAATGCCCTCCATAAGAATAGATGAGCCAACTATAGGGGCCCAATAAAAGGAGGAATTTTTCCACTTAATAATACATCTTCCAAATATGCTAGCCAAATTCCAAAAATGTTTTGCAATATTCTATCAATTCTATATCACTTTGAAATTTTATAATTGCTTTTAATTTTGCAAGAAGATGGGTTGTGACAATGAAAGACAACAAGATGACATCTAATTTTGTCATGCAACTTGTTGCATTGGATATTATCTAAAAGGTAGTTTAAACTAGTGAACATGGGTAACTATATTATGTAGGTAAAATGGTTTAAAATAACTTTAATTATAAGTGTGGCTCAAACATTTGAAAAATAAGTATTGATCAAATGTTGGTAAAATTATTTGTAGGCTAGTAAAGTTACTTACATAGGTATAGATACTAATATGTGTAAACCCGACCTAAGTGAACTAAAGTCATGATGTAAAAGGAAGCATTGGGCCATGACAACTTTCATATGTGATTGTCAAGTAAAAAGTTAGAGGTGTCACTTCATTCTCACCTTTCACCTTTCCAACCTAGAATGTAGAAGCAACACATTTCCATAGTAGAAAACACCAATTATTACCACTAATACATATACCAAAAGTGTGCATAAAAAGGTGGAGGTAATCAAACAACATATTTTTAAAATCATATATTGAAAATCAAAATTGTTTTTTCGTTGCTTACACCTTTGAAATCAACCACTTACTATTAGCTTTTAATTCTTTAACTAAGTTGTGAAGAGCAAGGATTGATTTTATATAGATTTTTTGAACTTGAAAAAAATCACAAATTAATATAACAATGCAATTAATCAAATGTGTGTAGGCAATGAACAATTGAAAGAATTAGTTTAAACTCAACTGAAATAACTCCCAAAATCACAATGATGATAGAATGCACAAATAGGAAAGGCAAAATCACAACCAAAAGTAGTAATAAAATTGAAAGCTATGGTTATACATGCATAGGAATCATAACATGAAATTGTCCCAAGACCAATTTGTTGTTTCAATAATTTATGAAGCTTGTTATGCATGCAAGAAAGTCATGCACATTCCTTGCTAGTTTAAATTTGATGTGATCCACATTCTTATAGCAACTCCCTTTGAGTACAATAAAAACCCTTTGACACAACATGAAGCTCTAACAACATGAATTCCCATTGTTAAATTATAATAACATTAGTCAAGATTTTTATTGAGAAGGTAAATAGAAAATTAGTAGGGAGATGTGAGAGGTAGAATTGGAAGTGTTTTAGTTCAACACAAAGTAGGAAAAATTTGAGGAAATGAATCGAAAATAATGTTGTCATTGTTGCTAGTAATGATTTATTGTCAATGATTTAAGAAGGAGAACTTTAGGTAACACAAGGGAAAAACCAATCATTTTAAAGGGGGATTATGATATTAAAAGAAAGAGAGGAGATGAAGTGTAGAATTAGGAAAAACAACTTTAGCATTAACATTACAATCCTGCAAACATGTTCTTATGCAATTCTAATGAAAACAAGGTTTGTATTTTTTTCATGTCATGGGTGTTTTTTATAAGCAATGTGGGCTTGCTACGGTTGTGTGCACATGAATGTTGCACTGTGAAAAGAAATTGTGAAGATATCCCAATATAATATTCTTGGGGTTCCTTGATTTCAAACTTGGCATTCTATAATTTTATTTTATTTATTAAGAAATCCTAATTTGTTAACATTTTTTAATCATACTTGTTCCAATGTTTAAACCAAGTTTGTTGATAAGTTTTTTCCACATTACCACCCATACATGACAATTAATGAACAAACCTATTTAAACCTAAAATTTATTACATTATCAGGTTCTTTGTCCATGATAGATGTTATGAAAAAGAATACACAACATTCAAATGAACCATACATGAACAAAAACAAAAAAAATTCAATGTAATTGTGAACATTGGTTTAAATTTTATATTAAAATTTTAAATTAAGTTGCTTCCAATTGTTGCATTTCATGAAATTAGATCATTTTAATGAAAATGCTAAAACAATATTTGACATGACTACAACAATAGATGTGCAATGTTCGAAGGTGAAAACACTTTATGGTGAATCCCTTTTGGACATTTTTGGTTTTAATATTATAATATGTAAAGTACAATTGCTCCCAAAATGTGGTGGATTTAATTTTAAGTTTAATTTTTAATGTTTATGACTTATAATTAAGATTTTTGCAAAACTAATGTCATATAATATTATTTGGGCAAAAATCTAGTAATGTAAGTTAAATCATGAATATATTTGTACAAACACAAGTATTATAAAGATCATTTTTCATTTCAAATTGCATTAGTATTTAAATTCATTAATAATCAAAATAAAAATTTAATTAAAAAAAAAATCCCACAATACTTGTCACCTTCCATTTAAAAATGATTATTTATCAAAATGTTATTTTATCAACTACTTATGGTCAAAATCAGTGTTGTGCTCGTAAATGGTTTGGGACTTACATTCTGTGTTAAGTGTAGAACTGTGTAAATTTATTTTATGTTGTGTAAAACAGTGTAAGTGTAAAAATTTATTTATTTATATAGTTTTATGCAGTCTGATAAAACAATGTGAATGTAAAAATATTTATTTATTTATACGATTTTACATGGCTCTATAAAACAATGTAAATACATAACAATATAAAAAATGTGATTTTTACTTGAGGAGATTCAAAAAAATAAAAAAACATTAAGCTTTCAAGAAGGGTGGGGGGACCTCAGTTTTTGTGGTGAACTGAGGTTTCACCCTGTCTGTCCTTTTTCTTAGCGCCTCCATAACTGCTCCTACTTGTAAAGCCACTATAATTAGTCTTGAACCTTGTGCATTAAATGCTGATTTTCAGCATTTCATTCCCAAATCTAATAAATTTCCTTACTTTTATGGATACCCCTGAAAGAAGGGTTTGGGGAGAAAGGAGGCCCAAAGACAGGGTGACTTTACAAATAATTTTAGTATTTACACTTACATGTCCCAAAACATTTACACGGGACCGTGTAAGTGTATGTGACAAATATTTATACTGGCCTTGTGTAAGTGTAAAAGAATATATATATACACACTGCAACAGGATAAGTGTAAGTGTAAAAAATTTTGGACATATATGTGTAAATGATTTACATTTACACTGAATTTACACGTCGTATATATGGCTATTGACACTTACACGCACAACACTGGTCAAGGCCCTACAAATGAAGGTTCACAAACATGGTTTCAATTATGTGGAATCGCATGTGTGAAATGGATATTGCAAATTTCACAAAACTTGAAAAATAATTTCAATCACTTTTGAAATATATTTGCATTTTTCAGCACATAATTACATGTATTCTTTTCATAAAATATATATTCTAAATCACCATAATGTAAATATAAAAGGTTTTTTTTAATATTCTTTTGTTCAGGTTATTTTCTACCATACTATGCATTGTGAAATTGAGGGCTATTTAGGGGATTACACAAAGCCTACATTAGGGGTTAGCTAGAGATTTCCTAAGCTTGGGGATACCTAGGGGTTTACTTAAAAGGCTATAGGTAGGGCCATGGTACAAAAGGAGGTTATCTAGGATAGGGACTATTAAAAGCCTACATAAAAAGTTACATAAGAACTACCTAGAGGGCTATGTGCTTAGGGAGACACTTTGGTACCTACCTAGGTTATGGGATACCTTAGATGCTACATAGGGGGCTTAGTACGGACTACCTCTAGGGAGACACCCAGAAGCCCGCCAAGGTTATGGGATATTTAAAGGGTCACATAAAGCTTACCAATGTGACTAGCTAAGGATATTTAAGATTCAGAATAATGAGGGGTTATGTAAGGCTAATTAGGGTTGGCTCATAGTGCAAGAGGGGGTTACATAAAGAACTACCTAGGGAAACACATAGGTTATGGGATACCTAGGGGTTAATTAGAGGCCTACACATAACTTATGTATGGTTGGCTAGGGATTTCTTAGGTTAGGGGATACTTATGGTCATTAAGGGGGCTACCTAAGGTTGATTCATAACATAAGAAGGGGTTACATAAGGCGTACATAGGAGGTGACCTAGGAATTATCTAGGTGCCTACCTAGGGTTGAATCATAGACCCCTATGTATACCCTGTATAGCCCCTTAATTAACTCTTAGGTATCCCAAAATTTAAATAAATCTTTAGGTTGCCCCTATTTAGCATTGTATGTAGTCCCTATGTAACCCCATGCATTGGCTTTTGATAGCCCATATTTTAAATAACCCCTAGGTAGGCCCTAGGTAGCATACAATTTTATCTATGTTAGGGGCTACCTAGAGGTTACTTTAATTTATCATTTGATAATGTCACATAAAATTATGTTGAAATTTATCATATAATTTTGATGAATGTGAAATTTTATTTTAAATATTCATTTAATGCAATTTTTTTTAAAAGATAAAATTAAATGGCACTTAATATTTATTTTGTAATTAATGATGTCCTCAAATTCATGTCACTCATTTTGAGCATACAATCTGTGGATAACCTAAATTTGGATTTTGCATGTTTCAATTGAATTGTCACACAATGTGAAATTTGCCATATATTGCTTCGCAACTTATCATTTAGAAGGCCTAAAGCCCCCATGCATCTATGCTAGCTTATGAACAATTGTTGAAAAAAAAGGCCTCCCAAAAAAACCCTAAAGGCCCTAAACCTAAGAAGCAGCCTCATTTCATTTCTTAAAGCACCCCTATACTTTGATTGCCCCTTACTTGAATCACCCCCAAAAAGAATTCAGGGTACTAGAACCTGGCAATAGAAATATCCTGGGCAAAGGAAAATGAATTTCAGAATTGGGATTAACAAGGTAATTAGGGTTTTATTTTCATTGAGAGATGGTTTGATTGCCAAAGACATCTTAGTTTAAGAAGACACACATTGTGGGTATCATTGGGGTTTAGGGTTTTAGAGTTTAAAGGATGTGTTTCTTGATTGCTACAAAGCATGGGTGTCAGTTGTTGCATCCCATATCTCTCAGAAAAAGCAATCCACCATGTCAGAGATTTTTAGGTGTTTGTTTGGTTCTGTTAGTATCACAGGCAAAGAGTACCCTTGAGAGTGTACAAGACAGAGCTTTGGACTGATGACTAGGAAGTTTCGGGAGTCAATTGTTGTCATAACTCCTGAAAGTCATGAGTTGTAATTTGTGAATTGTATGTAAATTGTGAGAGTTTGGGGAGTTGTAACTTTTGAACCTTTGTTAGGCATTGACTTGGTTAGGGGCTTTGCAGTAAACGAGTGATGATGATGATTTCTGGGACCATCCCCATTGTTGTACTTTGTGTTTGTGTTTTTTCTATAGTCAAAGTGGATGGTGAGCTCAATGAGTGTGTTGCAGCTGCAATGTGTTTTTTTTTTGTTTTTCTAAGTGATTCCAAAAGCTTCTTGATATGCTAACTCTAAAAAGGCTGATCTCACTGCCACACACAAATGGGTCGCATACACAACACACTCAACCTCTTTTGCAGCTTTAGCTGCGCACCAATCAAACAATCAAATTTAAGCACATTTGTGGGATTTTTAAAAAGTGAAGTCCTGCTGCTGCAGTCCTTGAAGGACCTTCTCACCAAACAAATAAGTGTCAAGCTCATGGGCTAGAGATAGGAATGACAACAATGCCCATGATGTCAAAGCAACAATGAGATAGCCTTTTGTGGAGCTACTTTTTGCTTACACAAAGTGTTGACCCGTGTGCTGCAAATTACCCTTTTTTTGCAAAGAAAGAACTGGTGGGTGAGGTTTGGGTATATGGGCCGGGTATATGAACTCTTGAATTGATGGATAACCAAAATCGATCGAATTGACGAACCTATTCTGAATTGCTGCTTCTTAACATGGGGCCTTGTTTCTTGCTGCTCGACCAGATGCTTTTTATTGGAGAGCTAACATTACAATATGAAAATATGTTAGGGAACTCTGGGAATCTATTTCTGTTACTAGAAAACAGACAAATGTCAGTTTGTGATTAGTCACAGTTTGAGTTGTAGATCTCCAAGCTCTTGCATTTGGTCAATGCTTGATCCCTTTAGCTGTGAGGTGACTCTGAGCACATGTAGCTCAAAAACTAAAATGGAAAGCTGCTGTGAGTCGGGATAGCCTAAAGGAAAGATGTCCTGACTCCTGAGGTAGAGTCACCTATTATGGATAATGCAAACCTTATTTTGCCTTTAATAACTCTTCAAATGTTTTGGGAATTTGAAATTGTAGTAATGAGTGGTTTAGGGATGTTTTGAAAGTCAGACAAGATAGATGGAGTTGTGATTTTAAAAATAGAATCTCCTTGTTTAGAATGACTTAAATTATAATTTAGGATGACATCTTCTTTATTGAAGACTAGTTTGAACCCCGTGCCTAATGCCCAGGTTTGTGTATTTGACAATACATATTACAAAATTACAATTACAAACTACATTTCCAAAACCTCTTTATATACAACATTCCACATGTATCCATCGGGACCCTGGCCGCTGAAAATCTTGATGTTTGCACTACTTGTGACCCATGAAATAATAACATACAGCTGACCATGGGAATAGACCGGAGACGGCAAATATACCCCAACGTTGTTCAACTTGTAAGCAAGTAGTAAGTTACTTATTTAGTAGGTATCAATTTGTTGAAAATTATTTCTTTGTTTTTGTATGTTAATAAGTTCCATTATCCAGACCCCCTCCCTGTTCATAATGCTTAGGGTTTCTGGTGCAGCCAATTTTCACATGCATCATAATAATACCTTTGGCATCCAGCATATTATTATTATTGGCAAAATTGTTTTTTTGGGCAATCTTATCATTGCAATTACCAATATATCTATTAAGTTTGTGTGCTAAAATGGCAACTGACATCCATTGCCATTATTATTATGGCAAATGCAAGCTTTGAAATTGCCAATATTTAATAAAAGTGTGCTTAACGGCTGTTCGCTCTGGCATCCATTGAACTATAATAAAAAATTATGGCAATGTAAAAAGCATTGAAAATTTCCAATATTCTAAATAAAGTTTCAGGAAAAAAAAAAAAAAGCCCAACCCAACTCTTTCAGTTGTTGAGAAAGAGACACAATGAGTGTACCTAAGTCCAAAAAACCCAAAATAAAAAATTAAAATAAAATAAAAAATTTACAACACTAATATATATTATTCTCCGCCATGTCTGTATTCCACTCTTTCTCCACCCCGTCGGAATAAACAGACCATGACATTACAGATGGATGATCAGACGGATAAACGGATGGATGACGAGACAGATGGATGAAATGATACTTCACGACGTCCTTTACTCTATGTAATTTGGCTAAATCTTCCTAGGGATGAACATCACTCTTTTACATCTTTCTATGGAGGATTGCCACTGAGGAGGGTCTCTTTCCATTCAGCTACTGTAGTCACAGCAGCCTAATGGAAAGCCTAATGGAAAGCCACTGACAGTGGATGTTGTTTCTTGCTACATGGGTACGCCCTTTCCATGAGAGAGAGCTGCAATGGTGTTGAAAATATGTAATGAATCAAATCTTAAGAACTCTGGGAACAAACACGGCCCCATTAAAAACAGATGCCCACTTTGTGATGAGTCAAGATTTGACTCAGAGCTCCTACTCTTGGTCAATGCATGACTTGTAGAGCTGTGAGGTGACGATGAGCACATATGGCTAGAAAAGAATAATGGGAAGCTGGATCTGTGATCGCTGATCACAGCAGGCCAATGGAAAGAAAGATGTCATTAGGCCACATAGAAAAAAACTTCCTAAAAAGAAACCCTACTTGCTAGGGACCATTATGCCAATGGGCTGCAATAAATCCGGGGCATGATGGAGATGGGCAGGGAATCATTATACGTAAGTAATAAGAGTTGACAGTAGAGAGTGGCATCAGAAAGCAGGTGGTGGGTACCAGTTTGCAATAAATGTTTACACTTTCTCAAACCAAGGAGATAAATCATCTCCATGATTTCATGTTCTTCCAGCTTGCAGCCTCCGCAAAGACGCCGATTGACATCACTAGCAAGGAATTTCACGACACCCATCATCGCCTTTAAGAAGCCGCCACTTCTCCAGTGAATCAACTTTAGCTCTCAGTAGCGTCAAGTTGAAATCCCAGCTGCTTTTGATCACCAGCGTTGCAACAATCTGTTGTGAATACTCTCACTCATCTAGATCTCTAGAAGACGCTATAACCGCCTGCAGGCACCAAGTCAACTGTCCAGCTCTCAGTGGCATTCTTGAAGGTCGGTGATTCAAGAGGAAACTCTCCTCAGGAAAACTCTCAAAGACTTTTACAGGCCATTGTTGGCTAACTATTCCTATTTTGTTCCTTATTATTATTTTTGGGAACGTGTTGAAGAACACTTTAGGAACTTTGGGAACATGTTGAAGAACACTTTGGGAACTTTGGGAACATGTTGAAGAACACTTTAGGAACTTTGGAAACATGGTGGAAACACTTTGGAAAGACCAAAAAAAAAAAAATCCAAAAAAATCAAAACCATTTTAAAATCAACTTTCAAACCATCCCCAAGAATAAGCTTGAACCCAGCCTTGGCCTAAATTCAAACTGAACATTCTTATAAAGGTTGGACCCATTGTACCTGGAATTGTTTGTTAAATTTTTTTTAAACCCAACCTTGGAATTGATGGGTTTTAATTTTGGTAAATATTCTTTTAGACTTGGAACTTAGGGGTCTTCCATTTCTAAAAAACTCTAAACCCAAATTTGACAATTTTTGTGAAAAACAAAGACTAACCAACATTGGTGCTTATTTACTAGGCTAGCTAGAGTGAACTAACACCCACCATTGCACCATGATGGATGGATGGTAAGTGATTGGAAATGAGTTTTTTTGGTGAAGTTTTTGTCCCTAGTTTACCATGGTGATTAGGTCCACTGCTTTTCTTACTATGTACCTCCTAACAACCTGATTGACCCACAATCAAATTGTTAATGATTAAACTACATGTTGTTAGTAGATGTTAAGTAGTAAAGATATCCATTATTTATGTATAAATCATTTATTTAATTGGTAATTGGGTGTAAGCTTCATATAATAAATTATGAGATTACTATGGTAATCCCACCTTCCTCAAATTAACAAATAATATAAATAGTATAAATAAATCCATCATAAAATTATTTTACATAGAATCCTTTTCATGTAATGATTAAAAAGATAATTTTTCATCTTTTTTTTCACTATCTATTTATATATTATGAACTTACTTCTTACACAAAGAGGTACTAGAATTAAATTAAATATTAAATCAGTTGAGATTGTGATTCATTCATAATTGAATCATAACAAACGTCCAGTGGATGATGCACTAGTGGGTGCTAGTTCACTCTTGCCTTAGTGAATCATTGAGGTGAATTAGCCAGGTGGAACCCAGGTTGAATAATAAGGATGAATTGTTGTAGAGTATGTTTCTTAGGGCATGTTCATCAATACTAAGTATCACATTCAAGAAAGCAAGTAAAGATGATGAAAACTTTTCAAACATCAATAAAAACAAAGCACCCAACAAAGGCTGAGAAAAAAAATACAAGATGGAAGGACCCATGTCTTGGCAAACAAATTTTTTTCCAAAGAAAGTGAATCGCAAGGGAACATGGACAAATCAAGTAACCCCTCCCCCCCCCTTTAGCAAATTGCAAATATAATAAGGAGAGGGGAAGAACACTTGAAAGAACTCTTGGTCTAAAAGAAGCTTCATCTATAGTAATATCATGCTTTGAAATAAAAACCACTTGCACTCGTTGTAACACCATCAACATGTTCTACCTATAAAAATGAACAGAAAATTAAAAGAGGAGAGCATCCAATGTCTTTAGTTCTCCAAATCATGTTAGCACATTGATGAAAAAAAGTCATCAACCTACTAATGTAAACACCCAAAAACTTCTATGGCTAAAAGGAAAATCATGTTTATTGGGTATTGATTGTGATAAAGGCCATATTTAAATTGAGCCATGACTATCATGGCAACCCCACAAAATGAGCTACACGCAAAACCAAATCTATTCAATGGGATTAGCAATGACAACATTAACCAACGTTTAGGCACCATCCATTAAAATCACAATGTTGACGTACTTACACGAAGATTGAAAGACAAGTGGTGAATGACATGGGTTTGTTCACATAAAACATGAAATCTTGCATCCTTTGCAATAAATGCAAAGGCACTTGACACAACATCATGGGCATAATGAAAAAGTTGAATCCCCATAAAGTCCAAAAGTTGGACACAAATGCAATGTGACAAACCAAGGGTTAAAAGATGGGGAAGGCCCAACCAAATGTGCAATGTAATGGAGAAAATGTCTGAAGCCAACTAGAAAAAAAAGGATCATTAGATGAGTAGACAACCATGCACCCACACCCACCTTGCACAAGATTTCAAGCATGTCTAATGCAAATCAAAAGGCAAATCAAAGATGATGTTAGAAAAAGAATAATCATGCAATTTTTCTAAAACACTTTCCTAGGAATGAATTTATTCTTATTTCTATAAACTACTTGAATGGGAGTATGCACCATGTTGCCACTAGGGGGGAAAACTCCCTTGCCATCCTTAAGCGGGTTTATAAGGATAGGAAATTTGAATTATTCGTTTCTATCGCCTTTAATAAAAATGGGCGAAAGTCCGATAGGAGTTTAAAGGCTATGATGGGGTAATTATAACCCAACTCCCTAAATTGGTTGTCAAAGCAATACCCTCTACAAAATTGAGGTTTAACCTTCCATTGGAAATGGGGACACAAACTTGTAGATGGATTAAGGTAGTTTCAAGGCACTTTAAAAAGCCTGGGCCGAAAAGCTTTTAAAAAATTCCTGACATGGTTAAATCGAAGTGCCTAATTAACATTGAAAATTCGAAAAAAGGGGAAAACAACAAAACAAATAGGAAAGCTTATGAACAAAGCATTAAAAGAAAATCCAAAATGCTACCTAGACATCCTTTAACTTTGTGAACACATTAGCATAGTGAACATCTTCACCCAAAGCCTCATACAAAAAGGATGAAGAGAACAAATTAAAGCTAAAAGAAATGCTTAGGATTGTAATCTAATCAACATGGTAATTTAACAACTAATTAAAAAGGTGAACCCATGAAGTAAGTCAAATAGGGCCTAAGCCAACATTTGTGAAGTTGAATGACCAACCCCACAAAAACCAACTGGGAAGCAAAATGATCAAAGACAAAGGGAACAACATGGGTAGGACCAAGAATATGGGTGTTGTCAACCAAAAGTATGAAAAGACATGAGAAAAAAATAAACAAAGAACAATGCAAAGCACAAAAATGAAAAAGTACAAAAAAGGCTTAGCAAATGGGTCACCTTGATGCATGTTTACAAATGAAAAGATGATAGACAAATCTCTTGTGAGAGATTGATGATTAAAGAACAAAGAAAGCCAAAGGGCGTAAAAAAAACAAACAAAGGAAAAAAGTTGAAACAACTTATCTCTCTCATTCAAAACTACTACAAAATGACCTTACATGAAATGAAGTTGAAAATATTTTTTACATCCATCTAAAGCACCACCCGATCGGAATGGATGTTCAAAATGATTCAAATACTATAGACCACTACTTCGCAACCACTTTTAACAATTATGCCAAATTGATGCAATGATAAATGAGAAAAAAAACACCTTGTAAAACTAGAAACATAAAACCCTACACATTAATCAATAAAATGCCTCACCTATTGTAATCGACCAAATGCCACTTAAGGACTTCATATTGCATGGAACTCAAATGTTATTGTTACCTAAAGCACATGTAGATCATGAGGCCTAGGAGGAGGGAGAGAGTTCTTGTTACTCATAGTCTTTTGTTGTTGTTGTTAGGGTTTAGGGTTTAGGGTTTGTTACTCATAGTCATTAAGAGCGTGATGAAACAAATTGGCTCCCATTCTTAAAAGGAGGTAGATTTTGAAATACAATGCCCTTCGATTTGTAAATAAGATAGGAAATTTCTCCTAGTGCTTTATAGCAGTTGGGCTTACAATTAACACCAACACTTGGAAACCAAATTTAATTTCTAAACTTATAATACCCCGTCCCCATCTGTATAAACCTCTAACTCACACACATTATTTTGCTATATATATGTATGGCCATTTCTTTGGATACTAATGTTTAGTGAATTTGTAGTATATTTGAGTTAGCAAATGTTTGTCTATGGTTTTGTGAGTAGTTGTTATGAATGTCACCTTGACTCTCCCTAGTAATGTCACCAACTAGGAGTTCAATTCTAATAAGTATACCACCACCACATGCATGCATAAGAGTATTATTTATTTATTTTGAGCAGCTTTAGAGTATCCTCTCACAATATGAGGAGGCATCTTACGGGCTCACAATAAATAATACTCATTTTCTTTTAATGCTCACCCTGTCAGGGTTTCAATTGGGTTTTCAGATTTCAAACCGGCAAAATTAGGTGCCAATGGACAAAAGAAAATGGTTAATTAAATAAATAAGTAATTAATTAATTAACACATTAAAAATAAATGGCTAATTTAATACCTAAAAATAGTCTAAGTTTACACTATGTCACATGGTAGCTAACCTAACCACAGTGGTTAGCTATGTATTAACTGGTCACATGCATCTACCTAGCTAGTAATCACCGAATGTGTACTAAGACATTCTTAGTTTCACACTTAGTTTCACACTTAGGCCCACTTTAATTGTGAATGAGGGTCCAAATTCTTAGGAACCAATTTGGAACGCATTTGGAGCAAATTGAATCCTCGAGTTGACCCCTACCTTGGACCCTAGTTTGCATCTTGGTTCTTCAAATCATGAGCTCTCCTTTTCTTTTTCTTTTATTTTTGGGGTTCAAACCAATTGATTTTGCTTCCAAAATGGAGGTTTGGCCTTGAATTGGGCCTTTTTGGTCTTCAATCTTCATCCAAAGTTCATGGGTTTAATTTAATCCTCATCCAATAGGATTGCTCTATTTCATTGGACCTTGGACGTTGGGCCCTCATCAAAAGTGGTCTTTATATTATCTACCTATTTTTCTATAAATAATTACCCACTTGGGGTGAGTAATTACCTGGGTAGTGTGAGGTGCAGGGTTTCTTTTAAACATTTTGTGGTGATGTAGCCAAAGTGGGGATTGTCCAAAAAGTATTTTAGCCAAATTTGGAACATATTAGATATTAAAGTAGGGGGGAAACAAAAATCCTTTTATATATTCTTGGTTACCTACTAGAACTCATCATAAATACCTGGCAATTTGAAAAAAAATTCTTCAAAATCTGGCGAATTTGAGTCGATTTCTAACTAACTTTGTGGGTTTAGGGTTTAGGGTTTTGTGGGAGATTTTGGCAAAATGTTTGGCGAGGTCATGGGAGCTCTCTCTCCTCATGCATTAAGGCCTGACAAATCTCTTGGGAAGCAAATGCTAATTAATGAATTTTAGGTCCCTACTACCAACATGGCTACTTTTTTGTCCTGAGTTAATTAGGAACACTCCCCCTCTAAATAGCAAAATATGCGCATTTGAGAATGCCTTGGACTGACCTGAGTTAACTTTTATTATCCCCATGTGCAATACAGCTAACCCATTTGACTTGCCTTCAATTTCTATTCAACTGCCAAAAAGAGTGCATTAAGTTGTAGCTGGCTTTCAAGTGCATGTGCATGGTTTAGTAAAGATCTAACCATGGTCACACAATTGTTTTTTTGGGTCAATTTTATGATATCGCCAAATTGGACATCATCTATTAGAAGGTTTAGCCAAATTTGGCTACAAAAGCTAAATATGAAAGTAAAACTTTGTAAACATCCTTTCTTAAGAATCTTATTTCTTTAGGCTACCTACTTGAGCCATGTATAGAAATCTGGCTGGCCAAAATTTTGGTCTAATGAATCTGGCTATTGAAAATGGCAGAGAGAATTTGATTTTTTTTTAGCAGTTTTGATTTTTAATTTCGCTTTTTGGCTATATAAGCCAAGCAAAAGAAAGGTTGCAGCACTGTGGTTAACTATTGGACAGATATAGTAACGAGACAGCTTTTTTTCTGTTCACGCTTCATCCATCCTGGATGGTGCTCTGGTGCGCTGGTTCACCCCTCGCGCGCTCGGTCGCTCTCGACGTCTCTGGACGTTTCTGTCGTTCCCTGCACCGACGGGACTCGCTCGCTCAGCTGATCCGATCGTGTTGGAACAGCGTTTCTTTTTCTATTGGCGAAATCTCGTCAGTTTTCGGCCAAGAAATTGGGAAAGCTTAGGAGAAACATTTGTTTTCCTAGTGCAAATTGGACTGATTTTCATCATTTTTGGTTGAATTTCGTGAAAAGTTTTGATCTCAAAAAATGGGAAAAAAACACACACACAGATCTGGAGGAAGCGGCGCTCATGGTGTTGCTCATGATGCGAATTGTTTGCATAGTCACGACCCCAGGCTCCAGCTACTTACGTAAAGGCCAGAGGCGACAAACAGGTTCTGGCACGAGAGTTGTTGGATCGACGGTGCCAAAACACATTGAAGAAGGAGACGACCCCACTAACATTAACGCTCATAAATGAGAGTTTGGTGTCGTTCCAAAAGTCAATCCACTGCCAGGTACAGTAGGATTTCGCGTCGCATTTCAGGAAATTCCCTTAAAGGCCTGCATTCAAATTTCAGCGTTTTTTTTTTGTTTTTTTTGGGGATTTTGTGATGTAGCTGAAGTGGCGATCATCCATAAGATGATTTAGTCAGATTTGTCTACATATGGCTAGATATGAGAGTAGAAACAGACAAACAAACAGAATCCTTCTATATATTCTTGGCTGCTGACTGGAACTTATCATAAAAATCGTTTGGGCCATTTTTCCCAGGAAATATTTGGCGAAATTTCTCTCCACAAAAATAGACTTGAACTTATGTTCAATGCGAGGTTCCTTCGCTGGTTCCATCACCGCTAAGTACTTATATAGCTGGGTGCGACACGCAGCTTGTAGCAGCAGCAGCAGCAAGCTTCGGCCATTGCAGTTCCAATTTGTATTGTGAGAAGACATCACATCTTGACCGAGCTCTCTAGAAATTTTGGGAGCTATGGGTGTCGTCGTCTTGTCTCGGAGAGCCAGCAGCAGCTCTAGACTCTTCATGCCCATCGGTCTCGTCGCTGCTCTACTCCTGCTTTGCACTTTGTCAGCGTTCTCACTGGCTTCCGGCCGACCTCTCGTCGATGGCATCGATGGCCAAGTCGTGGACCCCCTCGACATGGAGCTGAATGGAAGACATCTGCTTGCAGATCGACGACATGTAGTAGATCAGAAATCTGCTGATAAAGAAGTACGTGCGCGCCTCTGATCATATTGTGCATCCATGTGCTCTCTAGTCTTGAAGCTGTGTTGATCATGCTTTCGTTCATGTTCTGATGTGTCCAGCAGCTAAATATAATCGAACCATAATTTTTTTCGAGTCTATGGTCGTTTCCCCTTTGAGTTTTTCAGCGAACTCGAGTACTAGTTCTTTTATTTGAGGTGGTAGCTAGCTGCAGTGACACGAGTGTGTCATGCAGATAGAGGTGTTCCTGTGAACTTGTCGAATTTAACTTGTAGCTGCTTGCAGCTAGAGGTCCGACAAGGAATGAACTGCAGTTGTAGAGGTTGCATGGGTCATAAGATCTATACAAAGACTTCGGAACTTCTAGTAGTTGTCAAAGTAAAAACTTCGAACTTTGAATCGAGGAAAAGGGCATGAGTTTGCATATAAGCAGGATGAGAATTATGCTCAGCTGCAATATTCCCACAAATACAAAAATCATTTGATGGGTCCATTCCTAGACCTTATTGAGACAATCTGCTGCATTGTTACAGTGAGAACAGAAACTACTAGCTGCGGCAATATATGGGTCCATTTTGTGCAATCTGTGAACACGGTGCTAAGCAATTATTCTCCCACAAACACAAGACAACGTGGAAGAAACTAACTTTGGTCTCTCTGTGATCATGAACTCTGATGTCGCATTACAGAGGTTCCCATCATCTTCAGACCACAAGACCGCTTCTTCTGGAAAGGGTCTTTTGGGCGCAGGTGGCGGCTTGCCATTTGGTGGTAAGGGGAAAGGACCAGTTTTTGGGAACCCCAAGAATGGTAATGGTGGTGGTGGTAGTGGTGGTGGTGACCCATTCCAAGGAGGACGACCTGGAAGTGGTCCCAAAAGTGGTAGCGATTCCAGTACTCCCTCTAGTCCTCCCCCACCTCCTACTCCTAGTCCGCCACCACCACCTCCCCGTAGTCCTCCCCCACCTCCTACTCCTAGTCCGCCACCACCACCTCCCCGTAGTCCTCCTCCTCCTGCAACTGGTTCTGGGAATGGAGGGAACGGTGGGACTGGGATCTGTATAGCACTTGTCTGTAAGGGTTCAGGAAATGGTGGAGGAGGTGGTGGAGGAGGTGGCGGCGGCGGCGGCGGCGGCGGCGGCAAATCTGTCTCAATCCCCTAGGATCATTGTTGCTTCAAACCTCTCTCCCTTGCAGCTGCCTGCTAGTGCTCAAGCCTTTTCTGTTTTTTTTTTTTCTTGTTTTTTCTAATGGGTGGCGAAATTTCCCCCAAAATCAAATAAAAATTAGAAAATGACTTATGATTTTGGAGGTTTTCAATCCACAAAATTTTCAATATTTGGGTGTTTTCAGTGTGTAGCCAAAAAAAGAAAATGTATAGAAGGTTTGATTTTAAAGACTCTTCTTCAATCTGGTGCTTCTTGTAGTAGCCAGATTTGGCTAATTTATATCTTTAACACACCCCAAAAATCATGTTCTTTTGACTTCCCAACAATGTTGAAATAATTATTGTCGAATGCTAGAATTACAATCTCTTTTCTTTTCTTTTAAAAATAAAATCATGGATTGAGAAGATACTACAAAAATCCATTAGCCACACATGTCCGTGGAATAATTAATTAATTTTGAAATTTTCATTTCAACAAATGGGAATATTCCTAAATATTCACTCTTGTATCCTTCACAATATTTTTTGATTTGGAAGAAATATTTGTTTGAAAATTTCGACAATTCTTAAAAATAATATAATTAGTGTCGAATTGGCCAAGGTACTAGGGTGATCTTACAAATTAAGTTGATGTTAGATGGCAAACCCTTTTCTGTGATTGATTCATGGAAGATATTATGTTTTCATGACAAGTTGTTTGCCGAGGTGTAGACTTGAGGTACTCACAACTCACCAATTGTGACAAGGATTTTTGGTTCAATAATGGGTTACACCTAGTACATCAGATATTACAAGCCACCAATAATATGATCTCTTTCCCACATGAAACTGTGCTATTAACCAACACAATTATCTCTCTCTCCCACATATAATTTTATTATGAACAAATAAAAATGATTTTATTTTTCCCTCTTCAAACCCTACTATTAAGGAAGGTACTAGTTTGTTTGTTTGTTTTGTTTTGTAATGTTCAGATCCCCAGCTATGTTCTGGCTTACCCCGGCTGTGCTTTTGAATGCCCCGCAATGAATGGGGGGCGCACCAAGGTGATTTTCCAATGTTTAGATCTGCACTCAAGAGTTATTGAATTTTGAGTAACTTGGAAATCATCATTGGAAATTCAATACAAATCAAAATTGAAAGTTGGTTTTCCTTGATATTAACTTTGTGGATATTAACTTTAGTGTTGTGAATTGCATTGAATTATTTAAGAATTATGGTTTGAATTTTATAAGCATCATAATCATAAGAACATTTTAATAATTCTCACTACAAC
>Ga0116227_10009048_pt1 | contig 18315 bp, 15 predicted proteins | sample S1TSphgellanicum_FD_89693 | JGI IMG/M metagenome (GOLD analysis project Ga0116227, IMG submission 89693) | Host-associated microbial communities from peat moss isolated from Minnesota, USA - S1T2_Fb - Sphagnum magellanicum MG | ecosystem: Host-associated > Plants > Peat moss > Unclassified... | reverse complement strand
GTAGTTTTTGTTGTTGTGTATATATTTATAATAAAAATTATAATTTTTTATTTTTTTTTTTGTTTTTTGAAAAAGGGAGGGTAAAAAAAATTTTTTTTTTTTTTTTTTTTGCAATCATATATATAAATTCACTTAGTTTGTCAGTCAGTCAGTGACGGTGGGTCAGCACGGGCGGGCGGGGCATGGGAGAGATTCAGGTTCATCCACAACAAGTTCAGGCATCTAGTGGATGGATGATGCGCCGGTGGGTGATGAATCACTCTAGCCCAGTGTGATCCGATGAAAACCAGTGTTCATGCATCTAGTGGATGGATGGTGCGCCAATGGATGCTGAATCACTCTGGCCCAGTGTGATCCGATGGAAACCGATGTTTAGCAACAATTGCAAAAATATAAAGAACCGCCGAGACAAGGGGGGGAAACCAACGATTATTTGAAAAGAAAAGTTTTTTTTAAAAAACCAAAATCATCAACCAAACATTGTTGAAATAACACACCTGTGCATTATGCACGGGGTTCACACTAGTTCTCTTATGTTGCTCCAAAAGTGGCCATCATCAGCCACAAAAGGATTTAGCCAAATTTGGATACAAGACAATTAAAGAAGTAAAAAATCTAGAACCTTATTACCTATTAGGTAACAAGGCGATTTCAAAATAAGTTGGAATTCGTCCATTTATTTCAGGAAAAAGAAAAAAGAAAAACGAACAAAATAAGAAGGTTAGAAATCTGCCCAAATTCTGCAAAATGAGGAGGGCCTTTTTTTTGGGTGGCAAATTTTAGCCAGTTGCTGACCCAAAAAAAAAAGGGCAGTGAACTGTCCACAGGTTCATTTGGGAAAAAAAGGGCCAAAAGTCGCCAAATTTCCAGGAAAAAAAAGTGAAAATCGCCATATTTAGAGCATAGGTTCTTGTATGTCGTCAGTAGAGATGGGAGTTTCAAAAAAAATTCTATTTTTTTGTTTTTCACCTGTAGCCAAATTTGGCTAAGTACTCTTATGGATGATTGGGCCCATCCACTTACCTCACAAAATTAGAAAGAAAAAACCCTGATTTGGACTCTGATTTTAGTTTGGTAGCAATTTTACTATGTAAACAGGTTTTTAAATAGTCATCGCCATTTAATGCTAAATACCTCTTGGGATACTGGCCAATGACACACCATCAAATTTAAAAATTAAAAAAAAAACTTCTGAGAAGGTCTTAAGGAATATTAATTTTCAAATTTCCTTATTTTGTGGAAGAATAAAAAATATATTTTCTCTTTGTTCTTTCTCTTTTTTCAATAAAATTATTTTGAAAATTCAAGGTTTTTCTTTTCCCTCCCATTCGCTCTTTTCGCTTGGTCGTCTTGCGCGCGCAAACTCGTCCTCCCGCGCCCATGCTCGACTCCTCGTTGGAGTTTCGCTTGCAGGGATTTCCCAAGAGATTTTGGGTTGTTTTGTGTTTAGGAACGGCGGAAGATGTCGCGGCCGAGCTTCAACGATTTCATGTGGCACTGGATTTCATGCAACTGACAACAAAAATCGTAAGTGCCGCGGATCTTGTTCGACATTTCAAGTGTTTTTTTTTTTTTTGGTCATAGCCGCAATGTTTTTTTTGTGTGCCAAGCATTCCTACGAAGTGCAAAGCCACTCCTATTTTTGAACTTTTTTTGAAAGTGGGAAAGCATTCCTGTTTGTGTTTCTCGGTTTGTCATCCCTGTCGATTTAACAACACAATTAGTTTCTGCGTGTTTTGATCTTCTTGTGCAACGCGCAAACTCGTCTTTTCTCGCAGCGTTCATTCGGAGTTTTGGTCCAGCAGATTTCCCGAGGACTTCTGGTTTTTTTTTTGTTTTCTTTTGGGAGTGCGGATGATGTTGCAAGCGAGAGCTTCGAAGATTGTTTCTCGCGCTGGATTTGATGCAACAACTGATATAAGCAATCGTAAGTGCCGCGCACTCTATGCGATATTTCAGTTTTTTTGGTCATTGCCGCAGTGTTTTTTTTTCCTGCAAAGCTTGAAGTCAGAAATCGTTCCTATTTGTGTCTCTCGGTTTGTCATCACCATCGATTTAGCAAAAGAGTTAGATTCTGAGTATTTGATCTTCGTCTCGCAGTATTATTCGTTCGGAGGCTCGGTTGAGCGGATTTCCCGAGAAATTTTGGTTTTTGTTTCTTGACCGGGCGGACGATGTTGTGAGCGAGCTTCGATGATTTCATGAGGCACCGGATTTGACGCAACTGATAACTACAATCGTAAGTGGAGCGTAGCCTGTTCGACGTTTCAAAGTTTTTTTGTGACACAAGTTTGACATCGCTGCAGTTTGTTTTTGCGTGCAAAGTTTTACGTGAGACATCATTCCCTTTTGCGTCTCTAAATGTGTCATCGCTATCGAATTAGCAAAACATTTAGTTTCTGCGGTTTTGATTCCACGACAGAAAGGAAAAACTGGACATTTTGCTAATTATAAATTTAGGTATTATGTTCTCCTCTTGTTTGTGCTGCGTTTTTTTGACAAGAATTGACGGTCTGAAGAGTGTCCGACAGCAGCGACAACTTGAATTCTTGTCGATTGAGACGCTGTAGGAGGAAGTCCTGTACACGAAGTTGAATGCCACATGCAGCTGTGATCCGTTCTCCAGTATTATCTGCAAGTGTCTCTGTTTGGATCGCAATTGTTGGAGATCTTTGGGAAACCCTAATATGCCTGCCGGGGTTTTAAATGTGCATCAGCTCACTTTGCATTTGATCCTCCCGTAGGTAGCCTGTTTCCTCGGATTGTCAACATGATGTTTCATCGGAGGGGCACTGCAGGTAACAACATGTCAGTAGAATTGAGATACTTTGGTTGGGGTTTGTGACAAAAGCACCACTGTCACTCCCCTTTTCATGGAAGTGCATGCACAAGGGATGCCTCCAGCCACTGATCACAATGAGTCCCTTCCTTTCAAGGAGAAGATGGGAGCAACCCTTGGCAAAAGGAAATCCCCCATGGAGCTTCGGGTACCTTCTCTCTTTCTTTCTCTATCACCTCCCTGTGTGCCCACTTCTCTCTCTCTCTCTCTCCATACATCCCTTGACACTTTGCAGTTGCTCTGGATCTAGTAGGCAGCATCAGAGGAAAGTGCTTGAATTTTTGTCTCAAAATAACCAAATAGAACCCTTGAATCAGACCTATAGTCTAAGTGGTTGTTTTGTTACAGGTCAGTCATTACCCTAGCCCATCTTCAACAGGAGGACTGCAAATTGATCTCAGTTAGCTAGCTAGAAGCAAATTTCCAGCAGTTTTATCATTTCGGCCTAGAGTGTTTTGCAACAAATCTAATTGAGGTTTTGAAGCTACAAATAGTCCATGCAGAAGACTCTGGAGCTTTTAAGCGAGAAAGATAATAGCTAGGTCTTGACAAGAAAGGAAGAAGGGCAGTGTTTGTGAGGATGGTGTTTCAATGTGCTCAAGATAATCAAATGTTGGTATTTAGATTCCTAGGGTTTTACGTGAATTGCATCTGAGATTTGTTGCTTGAGCCTTGCAGCTAGAGCAGCTCAAGCGGCATCAGACGACACATGAAGTGGGAGCTCATGAGATTTCTAGAGCTCAGGGGTTAGTTTCCAGAGCATCAATCTATGGCATATTGACAAGTCCTTTGTTTCATAGATTGCAGTTTGGCATGTCCAAGTTTATTGAATCATCCTGGAGATGAGGGAGGTTGTTACATTGTAGTTTTTTTCCCATTTGTTTCATTATATTCCACCAAAGTGAACATGAGTATAGAACCTGATTCAGCTTGTTGGAGTCTCGTTCCCAGATCTTTCTCCAACAAGAAAGAAGTGGGATGTCCTCAACACCCTCTCGATGATACTGAAGTTCCAAACATCAATCCTTCAGTGAAGCCTGCGGAGAGCTTCCAGTTCTATCCCCTCCGAAACAAGAAAGTGAGTTCTTTGTATCCTTAACTATATACACTCTGTACCCCAGTGTGACAGATTTGCAAAGTTTCAATGATTGCTGTTACCATTTTAAAGAGGCATGTGAATACTGAGATATGTCTTACATTTGTAGCCAATGAAGCATCATCATGCTCAAATAAATGTACAAGCTCTTTGATGTGCTTAGTCTACTTTTTTTGTGGTCTGCCCTAATTTTCCTGTCATGTGTTGGTCTTTGCTCCAGGATAATCTTCCAATCATTCGAAATGAGGCAACCTGCAATCAAAATGCTACTTCTGAAGATCCCTCCTCAAGCATTTCTTGGTAGGTTCTGATCCCTTAAATTCTCAGTCATCTTACTTGCACCATTCTAGTGCTCCCTTTCCTCAAAGTTTCACATGCTCAAATTGAATTTACACTTGTGGCCCTTGGGAGTTCACTAAACATATCTGAAGTGTAGATTGTTGGTTTGGTAGACTCCTGCTATCATTAGTGCTCTGGATGTGTTATAAATAGACATCTCCTTTTGCAGGTGGGGAACAAATGTACATCGTCCAATTGACTCAACAAAATCTGATACCCTGGCCTTTGGGAAAACCCAACAGGTTGCAAATGGGGAAGGAAAGACCAGTTTGCAGTTTTGTAGTTTCCGAAATGTTACAGAGATTGCCTCTGGAAGTCAGATCATAGCTGAATCCAGCATTGACATGGTTTGTATACTTTCTTTCCAACTTTTGGATTTACTGTTTCTGATGACATGAGAATATTAGAGCTGAGATTGTACTCCTGTTGCTAAGTGAAAATTCCAGATTATGGGACTCAGTCAGTTCTTTTTTCTGCAGATAGAAGTTGTGAAGAATTTGGCACTTCGAAAGGCCTTGGAACCATTCAATCCAAACATGGCACCCCCTTCAAACATGGACAGCCCTCAGGCTGGTGTAGTTTTTCTGCCAGCTTCAGAGGCTACTCCAGCTCTCGTGAATTTTCAAACCACAGGAGCTTTGGCAACTATCTCAGGTCATCACACTAGCAACAAAGAGACCACTGTAGTATGGACTCCTACCAAAGGAAGCTTTCCACCACTTGATCTCAGCTTGAAAGTACGTGCACATATTTCTTCCTCGGAGTCACTTCATTGGTGAGTTGTATAAATATCATTTTTATCTCCAGTAGTTTCAGTTGCTTAGAGGTTTCCACATATGTCATGGATTGATGTACGACAATTTCTAGTTTGTAACCCTAGGCAGCCAACAGATAGAGATGAACTGATAAGCAGAAGGTGGAATTTAAGACAAAGTGCAGTCAAAAATCATATCATGTAGAAGTCTCTACACCCTTCATGAATTTCAGTCCTTCAAAGTGTCCAGTTTGGTAAGGAGATAGAGCTTTACATGTGAAGAAGTTCTACCCTTTCTATTGCTGTGGTTCTGCTTAGCTCTGTACCTGTATCCAACTAACAGTTCCTGGATGCCTTCAGGTGCCAAAGACTGAGCTCAAAGACTCAATGTGAAGGTTTAAGGCAATTTACAGATCCACTAGGATTAGCTACCAGGGATATTGCCAGTGCTGGTTTAACAGCCAGGGTGAGCAAACCCAGCACAGCAGATAAACATGGTGTGCCCTTCTGGGAATCATTACATTCATGGAGTCACCCACAAGCTTCTCTGCCTCCAGAAGTACTATCTGTCATTGCATCAGCTGCTGCAAAAGGAGGTGATGCAGGTATAATATTGACTATTGCTCTCTTTAGTACGCATTTAGTTCAACTGGATTGGCAGTTCATCAGTATGAATTGCTGCATGACCCTCTTTTTGTCATTCCAGGTTGTGCGCACACAGGAGAGTTGGTACCAGGTGGACCCAGTGATCTGCCTGGTTGCTGGAATATGGATAGGGAAGCTATGAATGCAGCTTATAGAGTGTAGATTTTTGCCTAGGGCAATGAGATGCACCTGGGAAGGGTCTCTACATCCTAACTGTGTTGAAAGAAGGTGCAAATCTTCACCTATTGATGCCAAAGATTCTTATGAGTACCTTTTTGGGTTGTTTCAGAAAGTGTATTCTTGTCCAAACGTTTTCGAGCCTGGGAGGATGCATTCCACTCCATCTACCACATGTTTCGCTCCCAAAGCTGTTCCCTCTTCTATGGTGAGGATCCAGGCTCCAACAAGCATGGGCATATGATCTTCTTCACCCTCCAATAGTTGCTTTATTGAAGTGTTGATCAGCTAGTTTCATTTCTAACTGCAAAAACATGCCACTAACTTCTTAGACAACTAATCTTATCTGATACTGGCTCCTGTAGCTGCTGCCCCTTTCCCTCTACTGTGGCAGAGGAATCATCACTTTTCTCCAGCATTTGCATACTATATATTGTGGGACCCTGATATAATTTCCGTGTATATGGAATTTGCAGTTTGTGCACAACAGTTTATTGCCATGTTTGTTGGGGGAGTTGTTGGAGGAAGAAGACAAGACGCTTGCAGTGCCTACATGACCAGGTCAACTCGTGGACTGCGGCGCCTACTCCTTGAACAAGTATGAAGCTTCCTGCAATGAGGACACTGCATTCAGAGACAGACCCTTTTCAGAGTCAGAAGATCCATGCACCTTTATATGCAACTTTTGTACTTTTGTAGCTCTTAAGGCTGAACCTGAACTCTTAGCTTAGCTGGGGTGTGACTTCAAAGTAATCCACAAGCTAATTGTGGGAAGAGATAATGTGTGGTGCCCACTAGGAAGGTGATAACCATCTTTTCCACCTCCAGGCCTTCATAACCTTGCTCACCCTCAAATATGTTGCTCTGTCAAAACTGGGTGGGATACATGCATGATTGATGGTTCCATGCAAGGTTTGGTGAGTACTTGAAAATCCTGATGCTCTTATTGCCAGATTACTGATTTAAACATTCACGGTATTGCAGGACATTATGTTCTCAATGCCTTTTGCCAATTCAGAAGCTTCAACTATAACTCCTGAAGACCTCCGTGAATTGTCTGAGTTTGAGAAGTCCAACCCTGGCCAAGTAAGCTCACAGAAGCAAGTAGCTCTTTTCTGCCATATGGACAGTAGATAAATGTTTGAGCATTGCAATCCTATGTCCACACAACTTTAATACGCTTATTTTGGTGGTTGTTGATCATAAGGTCCCTCTGGCTGGTATATACAGCCTATGAAGAGTTGGTTGTAAGGAACTCTTAAGGTTCACTATAGCCTTAGGATTTTGTGGATGCATGTGAAGTACTCAAGACCAGGGGCAGAGTATAATCCTCCGTATTTTTGGGAGACAGACAAGACTGGTGGATGATAGGGCAACTGCAGACAATGGCCCCAAATCTTTCATGTGCTTTGAGGGAGTGCCCAATGTACACCGTCTCTATGACTTTCTTCTCAACCACAGGTATGTTCAACACACCATCCTGCAACAGAATATCTCACTGGTATGTGGAAAAATTCTATGAGATTATGCTTTTTGTTCTAGGTCTTTTATGGGAAGGCACTATGGAGCTGAAAGCTAGTTGATGGACATGACTAATTGGTTGGTTGTTGTTCTGAGTGGAGCAGATCTCTCCTCTCTCTCACAGCTGCAGTAGATGTCCCTGTCTTGCATGCCCCAGTACCATTCGACAATGCATCATTGACTACACCTGAGGTCCCACTGATTCAACTTTTCTTTTAGTAAATTGTATTAGTTTCTTAAGCCTTGCTTGTTGTCAGCTATTGAATTATATATCATGTGCTGTTTTGGTAATTATTTTGAGATGTACTTTGGTCTTGAGTATGGTTTTCAGTGAAGCCATCCCTGTGTGAGTTGGGCCTCCAAATTTTCATGCTGAGTTTTGGAACTGGCTGTTGTGTAAAGCTCAGTTGCAGACGAGTGGAGCGTGTTGATAGAGTGGCGAGGCCCCATTGTGTTGAGAAGAAGACATCGGGTTTGGAGCCTTCTAAAGAGCCTTCTTCTGGTGTATTGTACACCATGGAAATAAAGGGAGTTTTTCCACCATGGGTTGTTAAACGACTTTGTGCAGTTCTTCAAGTTTCCCAGTCATCAGGCTTTGAAGCATCGTAAGTATTGCTCAACATTTTTTCTTATATCAAACAGGAATCATCTGTGTTGGTCAACCAGCTGACATTTAAATCTAATCCATTGTTCAGAACAGCCCAATAATTATCAATATTGACATTGCCAATGTACAATTAGAACTATAATGCTCTATTTTCTGTGGATTGTGTACATGAGATGAGCTCTGGTGTATGTAGCCAGATTTGTTTTATTGGGATCCCTCATTCATGCACAAAGCTCAACTCTAACCTCCAGTCTCATTTCCCTTTCAAATTGTCCTCTCCAGATTTTTGACAGAACCACTCACAGAGGGTCTTAATGTTGCCCAAGAGAAGTCTCCAAGTGTCAACACACATGCAAGTGCAGATGCAAACAACTCCCCCTCACAAAAGCTGACTGCTCAACTTGCAGAGCCATGGGGCTTTGGGACTGCAGTTATGAAGGAGCTGAAGTTTGAGGGAGGTTCTTACAAGGTAGTATTGGCACCACTTCACTTGTAGTCCTTTGGAGAAGGTTAGTGTTCCAATCTGATGGAGGTAATAGCCTCCTCATTTTTGTACTTAATATTCTGTAGCCAACATGCAAGCAACCTTGGTTCTAATTGCAGCTGTTGGCTCAGATACTAATAATTATCAGCATGAGTGTACATTGTTAGATGGCAATCAGTTTCTCTTACAGTTTTCTGCACTTTAACCTAGGGCTGTCAAAAGCATTTTTGATAAGAGTAGTTCTTGTGTGACAGGCAAGTATTGGTGAGACAACGTTGTGTTTTTGGATGTTGGCTTAACAGTCTCTTTGTAGCATTATGAAATTGAATCCCACCATTGGGTTTAACTCTAGGGAGTGCAAGCTTCTGTAAAGTGTAGCTTAGGTTTTCCATATTGAGGAGTGATACTGTGTGAGTGATGTGATTCAGTATGGAATGCACCATTGATTCACCGTGGTCATTGTGTACCTAAACTGTGATTATGAATCATGAGGTCATGCGCATTTAACTGGTTGCATGGATGTCTCTTGAGTGCTAGCCAACCAACAGCATGGCCGAGTTTTCCTGTTGCTTCTGGAATGCAAGAACTCAGGATGCAGCTGATTGTGAACTGGTTTGCAACTGGTTTGCCCAAGATTTTCCCAGATTCTATTCTTATGCACAATGAGGTGTTTTTCTATACCTTTGAGTGGGTTTCAACATTCAGCAGACAGATACAGGTGCTCTTCACTGCACATGAAAGCCTCTGTTCTTCCTGTTAGCTGTGGAGGAAGCATATGCCAGTGCTATAATGTCCATCTATTATGCAAACATAGATGTTTGTGCTTCCTTCAATTTGCTATTGAGGACTGGAAAATAAATAATGGATTGCTGCAATTGAAATGAACCCCTAAACCTTCTCTGCTTCTAAGACTCTGATGCAGAAGCTTTTTTGAACCTCTATGGGGCAAGGCAAGGTCACCAACTACAGAGGTGGGCAATTTCCTTGGATGTACAATGGATGTACCTTATGACTCAGTTGTGGATGAACCTCAACTTAGGTAATATCTGGTTTCATCTTGGTAACCCATGTGTAAGAGTTCCTATGTAAAGGTAGATCGATAGGAAAATAGGTGACTACTATGAAATAGATGGCTTATAATCTATACATAGGTAAGGGCTGTCTTTACTACCTACCTACTAACAACTGGCTGGGGGGTTGTTAGCAGGTAGGTAGTAAAAGAAGCAACTGGGCTAGCTCAGGAACTGGAACCCAACAAAAATACTTACCATCCACTATTGATAGTGCACTGGTGGGTGCTGGTTCACTCTGCCCTTGTAACTACATGCAACTAGTTTTCATTTGCAATTAAAAATTTATCATGTCATCTTTTTCATCCTTTATAGTCATATGTCCAACTAGTATGCAACTAATGGTGCATGCTTCTTACCACATCAATGAACATGCATTCATCCAAATAGAACCCTTGAAACCCATTTAATTACATACTTGACCACCTCATCAATGTGACATGGACCTATTATTTGGTCATTAAAACCTATGATTTGACCTATGATCATTAAAATTATCATTTAGGTAGATAATAGGTAGGTAAGTAAAGGATGAAATGGTAGGTAATGGGTAGGTGGGTAAAGGGTTGATAACACATAGGTGGGTAGGTTATACAAATAAATGGGGTATTAGGAATGTTTGTGGTAGGTAAGAATTACATATATTTATGTAGAAAAGTCATAGGTAGGTAAGTAAGTTGGTAATAGGTAAGCTTGGGGTTGATAATTAATAGATAGGTAGGTGGGTAGGTTAGAGGTTGATAATACATAGGTTAGTAGGTTGGTTACATGTGGATGGGTTGTAGGTAGGTAGGTGATGGGTGTGTCACACTATTGGTCATCTACTTATAGGTGCAACCTACCTAGCTATTACCTACCTTCCTATTTATTGTTTTTAATAGGTTCACACAACCCAAATCCATAATATACCAATCAATTCAAACATTGTTCATTTCCAATGTCAAATTTTGTGGCTTGAAGTTTTTCAATAGGTATGGGTGAATAGGATAGGACGAATCCCTAATAATCTATGAAAAAAAAAATTATCCCACAAAAATCAAGAACCTTTTACAAATTCAATTTATTCCATAAAAAATGGTACATGTTCACAAGTTTAAATCTTTCACCATTTGTACATTCACTAGGTTGCCCAAAATATACATTTAAAAATAGTTTATTGGAATCTCATGTTATTTGCAATGATAAGTAATGGAGATTATTTAAATTAGAATAATCCCATGTTGTAGGAATCTTTTTTTTCTTGTGTTTTTCATACAATGGAATGTGACAATTGTCAATACATTTAACCATATTTTGCATCTTAGTCATGTCACTAAACTTTTTTATAATATTGTGCAATGATTCTTCACTAGGTGTAGGAATATATTTAAGAAAAAACTCATGTGAAAAAATGTTAACAATTATTTTCATGTATTCTGTTGTAGGATATTCACATTGAAGTGGTTAACCATGTTTTCACAAAAGTGTCCATGTGCCAACTTAAATATAATACCCTTCAATGTTATTATAGGACATAATGGTGACCTAATCCATTTGTTGATAATGTTTGATGAATGTTATTTTATTAGCATGTATTTTTATAGTTCAAATCTGCTTATTGGTTTTATGTATCTAACATTTTGAAGAAATAAAATTACAATTGAAACTATTTTTATACATTGTTATTTTCAATATATTGATATATAGATATCTTGAAATTTTTAAATTAATCTAATGAATCAAAATATTCAGATTTTTAAAACATTTATTGTAATCAACATTTTTATAATGTAAAAGCTTTAAGCTTAATAATTTTTGAAATTTTTTAGTACTTACATGTGTTATTTCATGATAATTATTGTCACAAAATTACCTCCAAGGCAAAAATATTACCTTCTAGCCTTTCAAAGCTGTAGCTTTGGTTTCATAATGGGAATGATTTTTGGAACTTTTGTTTATATTTTGACTTGAAGTTCAAACTATTTAGCAAGTTAATTTTTTTTTCAATTTTTTTCAATGTTTATATTTATTTAAATTTAGCAATCATCCCTTTTCATGTCAATACTTTGGCTATTAAGCTCATGATTTTACCAAATTACCTATATATTTGTTGCAAATTTTAAATATAAACCTTTAACATAATAATATAAAAAACATGTTAAAAGGTGTACCAAATAGGATTAAAAAGACATATTCCTTGAAAAACTCATATATTTTGATTCCCATCAATTTAATGAATTAAAAAATGTCAAATATTTTAAAACATAAAAGTTTAGAACATCATAAATTTAAAGCCATAAATATCATTCACTTTGTGTTCACATGTATGGTGAAATAAGACAACTAAAATAATACAACTAAAAAAAACATTGTAATAAAATATCAGTACACCTTAGTAAGTTTGAATTGAAAATGAAACATAAATTTATTTTTTTATCAATGAACAAAGATGATAAAATAATTTTATGTTGCTTGGACCTTCTAATGAAATTTTTTAAATGACAAATAAGTCATACAATAATTTTGTATGTGTTTTTTTATCCAACATTTCAAAGGAGTGTAAACCAATTTAATCTTTCCACAACTCATCAAAGTGAAAAGTTTGATGAGGCTTTTGACAAAACCTTCAACACTAAATAATTAAATGTTGAAAATTAATAATTATAAGAATTGGAAAATAAAATAAAAATGATGATTCATCAAAATTGATATTGTTCATCATCTATAAGTAAAAGATGAAAAAATAAATACAAAATCACCAAAAATGCTAAGCACATTCCTACATTCATCTTGACAAATTTTCACATTAATATGTTAAAAACACACAAAATATGCAAATACTTTTCATTAAATCTTTTATCATAATTGAACCATAAACATTACAACAAAAAAACACACGTTATTTAGGACTATTATAATTACAAGTGTTGTTCATTAAGGTTTTGCTTGTCAACATGCCTTTCATTAGGTCACCAACTTCTTTAACCTTCTGGCATTGGGTATGCATCAACCACTTCAACCTTTACAAAAAGAAAAGGGATGATGTGTATAATTTGAATTCAACATATATATATATATATATATAGACTAGTTTTAACTTTTCAAAATGGGGTGAATGGGGTTCATACATAATTATTACAAAAGCTTTTCTAGGGGTGTGTACAAAGTAATATTATGTGGTTATTTGATTTTTCTAAAATTATAATTTCATGCATTTGAGAATTCACATATTTAAAGAACCTTTCATTGGATAATTTTTTTTTTTTTTATTTGAAAAAAAAAGTTGGGCACTTTCAATTTTTTGGAATTAAAAATTTGTTCGTTGAGGCCATTTATTTCCTACACATAAAACAAAAGATAATATATACAAGATATTTAGTTAAAAAAGTTTTACCATGTAAAGAAGTGATAATTATCAAATGGATATTTGAATTTGCAATTGATTTGCAATTTGTAAATTTCATTATCAACTTTTGTACATCATTATCATGGAAAACAAACTATTTTAATTAATCGCAAAGTAATAACAAGTTTCCATTTAACCCATAGTTCACAAATTATCCCCTCACATGCTATTAAAATATCCAAGCAATAAGCCAAAGAATTTGCATAAATATTTTTGTTCCTTGTTGCACCATTATCAAAATATTTTCAAAGGTAGGAAATAATAAGGGTAAACTTTAAACATTGGTTCTATTCCTACCATATTTATTAGAATTGAAAGCTAAAAAAAACTTTTAAGATTCAAAAAAAGCTCGATTAAACATAAAAGCTATCCACTAACAACAAGAAGGTTATTGCATTAATGGTGAAGAGAGGAAACATTCAATCAAATTTTAGTATATATATTGTTGTCATTCATTTATTTATTAAATCAAATTTGGGTTTCGCATTGTTGCGCACTACCAATAATAATGAATAAATGGAATAAATGAATTAATGAAAAAAATGATTTATAAAAATTAAGTTGCATTTGAATGGTTTAATATTGAATGAATTTGCATAATGCAACTCAATTGAATTGAACAAATAAATTGAAATGAAATGAATTGAATATAAGATTTTCTTCCTTTCGATTCAACATGGTTAATGTTTTCATTGAAATTTGAATTGGATTTGATTTAATTGAATCAAATTCAATTCAATTCAATACAATACAAATTGGTTGAATTCAAATTGAATTCAAACCAAATCAAATTGGTTTCAATTGAATTTTTTTCATAATTTGGTTGAATTGAATTGAACCAAATCATGAAAATTAAATTATGAAAAGGCGCATGTTAATTTGCATTTTCATAATTATGTAGAAATGGTGGTGAAAGGAGTGAATTAGTGAGGTTGTTATGAAATGTTTTCATAGTTATCAAGTGAATGACATTCAAAATTGTCATGGTGATGACCACTAATACACCCTATACCTATTTCACATAAATCAATTCCATTTATCATCAATGGAATAACATACATTCTAGTGAAGTAGAAACAAAATTGAATAGTGTGGACAGTGGCTCAATTTAATAGTATGTTATTAATATTTGGTTGAATTCCAACACCAAGGATTTGTTTAAATTAGGCACATGTTCTTGTGAGTCTAAGCATAATAGTGTCATGAATGCAACATTATTAAGTTCATTCATATCAATATTCATTGATGACTTGTAATTAATTTGTGCTTAACCTTTAATTTAATTTCAATTCACTTTTAGTTGGTTTTTAGTTAGTTTTCAATTAGCTTCCAGTTAACTTTTAGTTCATTTATAGTTATCCTTTAGTTTCATTTTTAATTAAATTTTAATTAAACTTCAATTAAGTCTAATTCATTTTTAGTTAATTTATAATTAAATATAAATTTATTTCTAATTAATTATTAGTTAACTCATAATTCATTATTAGTTCCCACATGGATGGACATGGGCCACACATGGGCGAATATGGGTCACATGTAAATTGAAAGTTTTTTGAAAAACTTACTTGAACTAGGTGCCGATGGGTATAAATAGAAGTAGAATCCCACATTACTTTTGATTTGTTCAACATTAGTTTTGGGTATGTTTATTTGTTATGATCTTGTTTTGTTTTTGTCATTTTTTAGAATGAAATCCTTTTGCATCCACATTGTGCACACATCATGTTTTTTATTTTTTTATTCCATGACCTAGATTTTAAACTAGGCCTGCTTTTATTCATGTGGTTTGGAAATCTTGTTGTTTAGTTCTTTTTGTGCCTGTGATAATTAACATGTAGTGTGTCCATCTACCCAAGTTATCCACTAGGCTATCTATTGGCTCATGGTGATCACAAAGGGCCACCCACTCCCTTAAGGAGAAACAAAATCCATAATTCAAAGACTACAAGCAAAATGTAAGAACAAATCTACCCACATTATCAATCTTTATTTAATTGTGAATATTAGTTTTTACACAATTTTTTTTCCAAGTTTTTAAAGGATATTTTAAACAATTTATATTAATTTTTAGAAGGTTTTTTTCGGTGAAATATGCATTGTTTTGGGATTGTCATAGTGCATTTCATAATTTTAATGTTTTTTGTTGTTGTAAAATTTATCTTAATGGGCTTGGCATCATTTGGGTAAGTTTCTTTTATTTGAATGTTATTTTCTATTACTTTTATGAATTGTGCACCATTTAAATTTTAAAAACGTAATGTGTTTTCAAATTTAAATGGAAGTATAATAAGATTTAATGTCTTTTGAATGTTTTTGGGTGGTGTGAATAGGAGGAAACATCCACTACATTTTTGGTGGAAAAAACTTAGACAATACACGCATTAGGACTTTGTGGAAACCAATGTGTAGCATACCACACCTAAAATTAAAGATAAGAAATTTTTGTTGCATTATAGAATGAATTTTGAAACTTTCAATAACTTAGTTTTAGAGTTGACACCAAGTTTTTTGAATCATGTTGTTAAAACCCTATTAGGCTACAATTATAAATTAGATAGATTGTGGTTATTATTATTTATTGATTTGTTCATGTATTTAATATTACATATATGACTAATTAATTCAATGTGGGTGCATCAACAACTAAAAAATATGTTGACATTCTTTATGATATGTTAATTAATAAAAATAAATTGTTCAATAAATACATCAATATTTTTTCATGTCAACAATTTTTCATGAAGGACATCATTACTTATTTTTAAAAAATTATAAACATACTTAACATTTGTGGATTTATAAATGGTCATAATCAATTAACGAACATTTTAAATAAGAAAGTTGTACTTGTTGTTGGTGGGTTTTTCAATAAAAAAAATTCTTTAATATTTTGTTGCAAGCTATGTGTGATGTAAACAAAATGTTGTGAAACTTTTGTGTTGGCCAACTTGGAAGGGTTCATGATGCTGGATAGTTCAAAAGTTGTAGTTTATATGCACAATTGAGGTTTCGAGAAATTATTTAAGAATTAATTATTAGCATTTATGGTATGAGATGCACTCCATTTTAAATTGGTGATGTAGCTTATTTAATTCTTACCTACTTGTAAAATAATTGAAAGATTAGTAATCCTATAGATGTGGACAAGATAAAATATAATTTCAACATGAATTCAGGGAAAGTGTTCATAGAAAATACATTTGATTCTTTGAAAAACAGATGATAAATTTTGAAACATTTCAAATCCAAATTTCATAAAACATCATTAATTACAGTTGTTTGTTGTATCTTTCATAATTATTGTGAAATGTGCTGTGCACTTGAGTTGGGATTAGCAAATACAAGAATAAGAGGTGACAACTTAATAAGTTGAATGTTGATAAATTGCCGATTGTTAGAGAAAGAAAGTAAGAAAAAAAAGAAGGTGAAACATTAAAGAAATTTTTTTTCTGAATAATAGGTGACTAATCATCCAATTGTACCATGAAAAAGTAATATAAAATGAATTTCAAAATGAAATCTAAGTTCTTTTTTCATGAATTGGAAATATTAATCAAAGCTAATTGTCACTATTAGTTCCTTTTAATCAATTGTCACTACTACCATTACCATTCGTGGTTTTGGGCTTCAACACATTTGTAAATAAAACAACCAACTATAGTTAATTATCTTTGTATCATCATTTTTTTTCATTTTTTTGTTTTGAAGCATTTGAAATGTGACAAATTTTTTCATTTCCATTTTTTTGATTTCAATTTCCTTTATCACATTTGTGAAATTAGTAATGGGAATTGCAATTGTAAATGAACTTGTAAACAACTTCCCTTTACTTTTTTCTAATTTTTTATTAGATTTCCCTTTCATACTAGGTAACTTGCATGCTTTAGTTCCATATTAGAAACTTACAACTTCATGACATTTCAATTGATGAATACCCTTGAAACTTATAGAGCAATACGTTTGTGTAAAATTCGTTGTGTTCAAAGTGTAAAATTGGCATGAAAAAAATAAGTATTACTTTTATATAAATGATATGTCTCTTATACTTGTGATGTTTTGATGTGAGGTACATATGATTTACATTTTAATTAAATCCATGCAATTATCATGATATAAATTTAGATAAAACTATTCAATTTTGGTGTATTAAACATAAACATTCATATATGTCATTAAAAAATATGTTTCATTCGTTTCAATATTTGAAATATTGAATATGTACAAATATCATTCATATTAACTATAACATAAAATTCATACGAGTTTTGTATAAACCTATGAAAAGAAGATTACGCACAAAAATTGTACGAACCTATGAAGCTTGGTAAGTTTGTGATGTAAGGTTGTCAAAATTGGTAGATGAGGTACTGTTATACCTTTTCAAGTTTGACATTGAGGTGCTGAATAATTATTTTAATTTTTAATTTTTAAATTTGAAAATTTCGGCATTCTGTATTAAATTTATTATAACCAAATGCTTATAGAAGAGAAAATTATTGTTTTTGTGATTAGGTGGTCACTAAGTTACTATTGAAAGTTATTCAAAGAGATTCAGGGATCAAACTTGGTTGGCTGCATGAATTTTAATTTTTTTTTGTCATAACTAACTTTAATATCCAAAAAATTCAGCAAATTAGAAAATAATTTAATATATGCCAAACCTGAAAAGTTACTATGATAGTTTCAAATTCCAACATTTGTGTTGTCATTTCCAAACACCAAAATTTGTTTCTAAAGGTTATTAGGCATTTGAGCTATTTCAACATCTTCTTCATCATTAACATTCACAACCTTTGTTTTAAAATTCATCACATTCACATTTTGAGTTAATGGTAGTACGTATGCCACTTATTTTGGCAATACTAAAAAGAATGTTGTCAATGGCCAAGCTAATGGAGGTGCGCCAATAGTTACCAAAGTCTTTTTCTTTTTAATTCATAATTTTTTTTTTCATTTTGTTCCATTTGTTTTGAATTTGCTTCTAATTTTGTTGCACATCATTTAAGAAACTTGCATTTATAACATTAATGAATACTCTCTAATTTTTTTCCTTAAATGGCTTGTAATTGTATACATAATATATATTTTTTCCACAAGGTTTAACAAGCACAAAAAACTAACATTTGTCAATGATGTCCTAACATGTTTATTTTTGTTTAGCACAATTTTTTTGAAAAACTTTATAATTAGTGCCTATTTCTTCCACATGTGATGTGTCATGACATTCAGTGTTGTAAGGGTGTAAATCCATAGTAAACTTTATTAAACAAAACGACTAAAACCAGTCAAAAGTAGAAATTAATCAACCAAAAAGAGATGCACGCACATGTATATATAATGCACAAAAGGAGGCTAAGATGAAATTCTCATGTATCCCCCCCCCCCCCCCCCCCCCCCC
>Ga0116227_10009046_pt1 | contig 18316 bp, 11 predicted proteins | sample S1TSphgellanicum_FD_89693 | JGI IMG/M metagenome (GOLD analysis project Ga0116227, IMG submission 89693) | Host-associated microbial communities from peat moss isolated from Minnesota, USA - S1T2_Fb - Sphagnum magellanicum MG | ecosystem: Host-associated > Plants > Peat moss > Unclassified... | reverse complement strand
TTAGGTAGGTGCAATGGCAAGGATCCCCAGCTTTAATTTACATTAAATGGCGACTGTCCTAAGCGGACAGTAGAGTTTTTTCTGCAATCCTGCCTAAATCTAGGCGAGCTACACAGACTCACTGTCTAAATCTGGTTTGAGCATCCGCCGCGTCTGTACTCCACGGTTTTCTCCGCCCCATCAGAGTAAACAGACCATGACGGGACGGATGGACTGGACGGATGACGGGATGGATGACGGGCGGATTGAAGGGAAGCTTCATTTCATCCCGACGTCCTTTACAATATATGATTTTTTTGAATGTTCTATTATTTCATAGCATATAAAAAAATCACCCTTTATCTCAAGTGTCACAACAAGAAAAAGTGAACTCCTCTGCATGATTCTGTAATCATATTAATTCATTGGATCTCATGATTTTGTTGGCTATGCATGTAAGGATAGATTGTGGAACAATGTAGTTTTCATTTTGTCCCACATTTTGAGGAGCAATTACCAGCTGTTAATGTGAATTCTGAGTTCATTTTTTGGGGACTTGATGCAACATTTCCTATATTAACTGTTGCTGGTTTGGCTTTCCCCAATGGACAGAGCCATTACCTGATCAGTCTATTTGAATCTGCCACAATATGGTGAAGCAATTCCTAGTAGCTTATTTGAGTCTGCTATAAAAGGGCAAAGCAATTCTGTGAATGAGTCTACTTATTATTTTGGTTTGCCTCCAGAACTGATCATATTTAATGGTTACCCTTGACTGCTAAAAGTTGTGGAGTTTTTAGTTACAATCTCATGAGAAAAATTTGTGACTATGTGTACATGTAAAGTTTTACATGAATTTCCAGGTGTTGAATTCTGTTGAGTTTTTAGAACTACAATTTCATCAAAGTTTTTGTTTAACTATGTGGTGTATGCAAGCTGTGAAATTCTAGAACATTCCTGAGCACTGTGTTCTAGAAGGTTCTAGAAGGTTCTCGAAAAACCCAGTTAATTACCAGGTCTAGATGCTGTATTCTAGAAGGTTCTAGAAAACCAGTCACAGTCTTCTACAAGGCTTTAGAAATAAAACCCTTGTAGTTACAGACCATGTTTTGGCCGTGAATTGTTTCTAACTTGAAGATCTAGTGCGAACAATTTGTGAAGGATGATTTGAGATTAACTTAAGAAGTGCGTGGATTGTGAATTAGGATTTGTGAAGAATTTGCAAAAAGGAATGCCATTGTCCAGATCTGTGGACTCGTGATCAACATATGTACTGAATCTTCAAAGGAAGACAAATGCGAAAAGCCATGTCTGATCTGATCACCACCGAAGCAGCAGCAGGAGCTCACAAAGAAGGAGGAGGAGGATTAAGTCATGAATCCTGCCTCAGTACAGAACCAAAGCTCTGCTAGCTAGTTTCCTTCACCAGCACATGGGCCACATATTACTGTACCCCACCCAGGGAGTACTAGACTGTTCATAGACAATAAAGAAACAGAAAAACCCAATCTACAGTACAATCAGATTACTAGTACAAAATGAAGATCCTGTAATCAATCCATATCATCCTTGGACCTCGACTACCTGGGCCCACCCGGTTGACCTCGTCAGGTAATTTATAACATGATCAGGATTCAGTAGTTTGCTGAAGGAAAAAAACATAATAGAGCCCAGTTATACTCCCAAAAAACAAAAGCTAGCTAGGGTCTGGTCATTAAGTTGTAAGATTTGCAAGTTCATGATTCCAGCACAGAAAAAGGGTCAGCTCAAACATGACTAGAGGCCACCTTGGTTCCCCAGATCATGTCTGGATCATTTCCCAGTGCTGTTCCTGATCTATCCAGGTGATCATTAGGCGCTCATAACAACAACACTACTGTCTAGAATGCCCGGCTAGCCTCTTGGAATCAAATCCTCTGAGGTCTCTTCTAGTCATGACTAAGTTACCGCCGGCCCTAGAGAACTTTGATTCTCTCTCTAGACTCTTCTTCTTACTACTTTTCTTGATCCAGACCTGTAACCAATGCTTAGAACTTCTTAGATGCCATGGTTCTATATTGTTGTGCAGGTGATCTGTTGTTCTCTTTCCTCTTCATCATCTGCAGCTTCTTACTAGTCTTCTTCTAAAGCTACTAATAATGCATAGATTCTTAGATGCATAGTTCTAGATTGTCCCAGATTATATGCTCGCTGTTCTTTTCATCTTCTTCTCAATCTTCTTCTACATCTACTAATGGACGTTCTTCAAGTGGCTGGTTCCAAGTTGTTTCGGATCTATTGTTGTCGATCATATTCAGGCCTCTTCTTCTTCTTCTTCTGGTCTTCTTCTACATCTACAAATCTGCTTGTTCTTGATTGATATTGTTGAATAGTTTTAGTTTCAGTTCACCAGAGATTCCAACATTCAGTTTTAGTAACAGCTACATATATCTAAGTAGTAACAGCTTAAAACTGTTGATGATCTCTCTATCTTAGCATGTAAATGCCAGGCCAGCCATAGACTGTACTTGTCTTTCGACCTTCTTTATTTACTTTCGAGCATTCAGACTGCAATCAGTAACACTAGAAATAGTTTAATGTTTTCCCACCCTTCACACACACGCACACACACACACACACATATATATTCTGATCATAGAGTTTTAGTAGCTCTGCCATTTCTTGTAAGGATCAAGCTCACCATTCAATGAAATATCAGACTGAGCTGAGTACTCCTGCTACTCCATTGTTGATTGGACTTTAATAATCAGGCATATTTGCATGACATTGAATATAGGATCCTTGAATAGGGCTAGAGCTTCTTAGATTTCTTGTTCTTAGTTCATTAATCTCTCAGAGGTCTGCCACTGTGTACAGAGAAATTTTGTTTACTTGATTCCCGGCTTGTCGCCTATATTCTCACATATAGGGGCTTGCTTGCTTGATTCTCTTGTAGTTTCTATTCTAATCTGAACTCTGTTGTGTGATTCTGTTCCGAGTGAAATTAACTTTTGTCTAATTCTTTTGACATCATCATTTTGAACAGTGTATTTGGGTTTGATGGGTGCCAGTATTTTTTTTTTAATTTTTGAATTATTATTAAGGAGTTTTCTTTTTGAGAAGAAAATGTGGCCAGTGAATTGTAACTTGTGAAAGATAAACGATTGAAATAATATAACACAAGGGTGCTTGACTCTGCCAAGCAAGCCGTCACTGCGCAAGCCTAGTAGTGGCCGTTAAGATCTTGGCAGAATCTGCCACCAACTGTGCCTTCTCTAGCAGGTTTCCAGCGGTAGAAGTCAGAGGAAGTTCCTGAACAGCAAGGCTCCTTCTGACCAGTATTGTTTTTAGAAGCATCTACTTTGGTTTTTGGACTTGTGCCCCCAAAAACCAAAGCCCATGGGACATGACCCACTGAAAAAAAATTGTTTTTGGGATGTGTACAAATGTGCTAGGGCGTGTTTGCAAATTATTAAGCATTTTATTCAAATATATAGCAATTGGTACACATCTATTTGACATTTATCATGTTTTCTATCACAATGAAAATGTCAAATCACAACTGCTATAAATTTATACTATTGAAATCTTCACATGTATTGCATATTCCTACAAACGTGCATGATTAATAATTTATAATATTGAAAAATTTCAAAAACATCCAAGAACAAGAATGTAAATTAAAGAATGTAAAATTTACATATAATAATGAATGACAGAATGATACAAATTGTCCTACTTCATGTTAATGTAAAACTTACATCCAATTAGGCATGACAGCAAGATGTAAATTGCCCAAAGTCATGCCTCCCTTTTTAACTGGTAAAATTAAACAACCTTAAAATTTGAAAAGTCGCAAAAAAACACAATCCACCTATGTCTAGCAATATTGATACTTGTCGATAATGGACAATGAGAAATAATTTAATTTTTTTTGGTTGTGTCTGTGGACATGTTCAATTTTTTTCCATCAGTCATTTTGGCCTTTGGAACACAAGACAGGAGATCAAAAACAACCATGTAAACAAACAAGATCCAACATCTGACAGCCATAGAGGTGACAGGATCAGTCCCCTTGCTATTTACATATTGGAGAGGGGGCTAGAGCCAATTCCGGCTCCTGGCAAGTCCATGGGTGAGCCTGATAGAGATATGCAATAGACCCCAGCTATTCACGTACTAAAGAGTGAGCCAGCTAGAGCAGATTCCAGCTAATAAGCAAAGTCCATACACAAGCCTATGGGCGTGCTAAGAGCATTTAAAAGCATCTTTGCCCATTTTGGCCACTTAGATGAAACGGCTGAATCAGTGCCCCTGCCATTTACCTTCTGAGATGTATAATATTTAAATCATCACTTGAACCTAATACTTAGAGGCATCCTTGCTTGCTCAGTTTATGAAATACATAACTTTTGCCAAGATGGATGAATAATTTGTTTATTCCAATTCTATAAATGCCAAAATGACAGAGGACATTGCTAGAACAATGGGTAGCTGGTTAGAGAAGGGTTTGTTGAGAGTGGGAAAGAGTGCTTCTAGTTGAACAAAAGGTAGGTGAGTGAATTTTTTAATTTTAATTTCTCGTCGTGTGATTCAACAAAGGACTGTCAACAGCTGATTTTGTGTTTATCCATGATCAAATTGGCTGTTGATCTGCAGCATGCCGATTTTGCTTTCCAATGAGACAGCAACAAGGCCCAAGGGTGCATCAGCAGGAAAAAACAATGAGTGGTCAGTGGAAGGGTTTTTCGTGTCTTGTTGATGCCAATCAGTTAAATGGACATACCCCTAATAATCTAGATACATATCTACTGAGTTAGTTCAAAGAAAGAAATAATAATAATAATAATAGGAGGTATTGACATTATGGGAAAAATCTAAATATATATTTAAATTATTCTGAATATTAGAAATACCCCATGCTTAGATTAGGGTCTCTAAGTTCAAATCTAACTTGGACTTAATATGGTCACTAAGAGGCCTCACGCAAAAAGGTGAAAGTATTGATGTGGGTGCCCGGGCCACATGATCAAAGAGTGGGCTGGAGTGAACCAGCAGCCACCAATGCACCAGTTGAGGATGAGGCCGTTGAAGCCATTTCGGGGATGAACCAAAATCACATCCTCCCTGCCCAAAGTTATTGTTTTTTTCCGTCTCTTCTCTGCCCCAAAAATTTTCCCTCCTACCTACCTCACTCCCACCTACCTCCCCCTTCCTATTTACGTCTCCCCCCTCCTACCTTCCCACCTACCTCCCCCCTCCTACCTCCCACCTACCTCCTACCTTTCATTCCATCGCCAAACCCCGGGAGTTGTTGGAACAGGAGCAAAGCGGGAGTGGGAGCTAAACGGGAGCAACGCAGAGCTTCGGAGCACCTGAAGCGGGACCTAGAACGGGAGCTTCAAGCTCCCTTCAGTTTTTTTTTTTTTTGGGTTGCAACTTAACAAAGAAGGCAATAGCAGCTTTGATACCATCACCTTCTTCCTTTTGTTTTATTGTAGCGAAGAGAAGAAGGTGATAGTAGCTTTTTCTCTTTCTTTTTTTCTTTCGTTGTAGCTCAGCGAAGAAGGCAACGGCAGCAACGCTACCGTCGCCTTCTTTTTTTTATTTTCTTGCAAGGCAGTGAAGAAGGTGATGGTAGCAAAGCTGCAGTTGCTTTCTTTTGTTTTTTTTTTGTTGCAACAAAAAAAAGAAGGAAATAGCAATGTTGTTACCATTACCTTCTTTTTTCTCTTTGATTGTAGTTCAGCGAATAAGATGATGGCAGCTTTGCTGCCATTGTCGCCTTCTTTTTTTCTTTGGGTGCAGCTTAGCGAAGAAAGCTGCCATCACCTTCTCCCTTTTGTTTTGTTGTAGCGAGGAGAAAAAGGCGATAGCAGCGTTGTTGCCGTCGCCTTTTTTTTTTTTTCCTTTCAAAGTAGCTTTAACAATATAGTTTTATACTTTTAACAAAATCATAGTTATTTGAAAAAGATTAACATAAAAAATGTGATGCATTAAAGAACCTATAAGTATTTGTAATAACAAGTTACAAAACATTTGATTCAAAATTTCTTTTATATGCAAAAGTCATGAGGATTAAAAAAAAAGGCCACAATCCTTTTGTAAAGTAATCATGTTGGTTCATTTGATTGTGATCACACCCTTGTAGTGTAGCCATTATGTAATAGCACCATGTGATTAGAGTTTAAAGTTTAGAAAAAATATATATCGGTGTAGCAAATTTACAATTTACACCCATTTTTGCACCATTGACTTTGGCAAAATGTTTGGATTGAAAATTTAACATTATCTTTCTCTTTGAATATGTTCTTACATGGAAAATGAGGTTTGCCTTAAATAACAAAAATTAATGGCATCTTTAAACTCCAATGTTTCTTTGAAAAGAATGACTTTGGAGGCAAATTTGGTCTTCACAAGTGCCTTTAACTTCAAGGGGCCAAGAGATGCATCTCTACAAGCTCTTGCCCATTCTTGCCTACCTTTTCCACTTTTCTTTGTCCTTGTTATAGTTTTCTACAATGACACATGGGCATCTTTTATTGATGCCTTTCTCATGGATGCACAAATTTTTAAATCATTAATGGCATACTCGTAGCACTTGGACACAACATGCCCAAAACAACTATTGGCATATGGTTGTGGCAACATCAATGGAACACATGACACAATGCTTGTCAACACATTTGTGAAAATGTTCAAGTTGGTGTCTTCATCCTTCATATAGGCTATCACCTTATCACATAAGTCAAATCAACTAAATAGATCCTTCAATTATAAAGCCATAGCAACCCTTGCTGTTTCATGAACCTCAAAAATCCCAACAATAACATGACAAGGAACCTATTGTTTGTTAATATAATTGACCACCAAAATAATTGTGTCAAATCCACCATGGGACATCCAAAGATGAAACATGGAAATAATTGTGGTGGCTTTAACAAGGGCATGAAAAACATGGGATTCCATGGTCTTGTTGACCATGTCAAGTATTACTTCATTATATAGTTGTCACTTGTGTGGAAATGTGATGTTACCACATTGGTGAAGGACTAACCTCCTAAACCAAATGTTTTTGGTGGCGTTCAAAAGGTGATACCCTTTGGCAATATATAAACACAAATCTTCCAAGAAATGTTGCTAGGCAAGGTGAAACTTATTGTCAAGGATTCCAAAGTTGAAAAAACTAACAATGGAATGGGATGTTGACATTTTCCATTTCTTGCAAGACAATTGGGCATCAGCTGTGACATGGCATTAGCAACAAGTCTTTTGCTCTAGTACAAGTTTAGCATAATGGAATGTTGGGTGAATGCACACTAAGGTGGCTCACTTTTTGTCTCATGGTGCCCATTTTTGCAAAGTGCCTTTTCTTTGAACACCTATAACAAATAATAAAACTTATCAAATTGAATTTTTTGAAATTGAATATACATTATCAACTTGATTATGAAAATAATTATGTAATTAATTTTTCAATAAAAATACATCCACTTTTCACAATGGACTTTTGAAGTACAAAAATATGGATTGGTCAATAGACCAAAATGGTAAAAAATAAAAAGATTCATATTGAATTTCATTCCAAATGATATATAGTGACTCAATATATGGTGTAACATTAAATAATAAACTTTTATATGAAAGTCTTCCTTCAAAAATCATAATCAAATTTTAATTAGGGATTTTTGAATGGTCAAAATTGAGCCATATTTTCACAAGTCCTTAACATAGTTATTTCTTTTTTTCAAATTTCAATTTTTTTTCCTAGAGGTGTATATATTGAAATATGTAGGTGGGCTCCTATTAATATGGACTTTATTGTTTTTTGATACATGGATTGCATTACAATTGAACCCATGGTAAAAAAAAATTCAAAAATTTAACACTATAGAATGAACTTTTGTGGACTCTTGTTTCTTTTTAAAATGAACCACCTTAGAGTGCATACACCTTATTCTATAGAAATATGCATGTTCATTGCTGTTGTCCCATGCAATTTGTTATAGGTGACAAAACCCTTATGGTGCCAAATATTATTTTGTACAAAATCTTTTTGTTAGACATTATGGCAGACAACACATTGCATTGACCTTTGAAACTTTGAAACATCAATGACTATTAAAGACACATTAAGTTTATAGAAGGCCCACATACTTGTATTTTTGTGCCAAGGAAACCAAATTTTTTGATTTGCCTTTGATTGCAAAAAGAGTTGTTGTTGAACATTAGCTTCAACTTGTACCACTTCATCTTCAATCCACTCTATTTAAGTGTCTAGTTCATTCATGGACTCAGATCAAAAGGCATTGTGATGATCCCTCCCAATCCCAACCTCACAACATGAGCATCAATATACATAGGTGAGCACTTAATGATTGATGTAAATGAACCTTGGGATTCTAATCATGTCAAACCACCAAACAAATCTACCATTACAACATTATACAAAACACTTAAATTAACAAAATAAGGATTAGCTAGTGCCAAAAGCCAAAACCCTAATCAAATAAGCCCATGGAACATTGAAACACAACAAGCATCAAATGAGTTCAAGACATTGTGATCCAAGCTTAAAATTCAAAACATTATGCATTAAGCATAAAACTCAAAACATCGTGCACTAAACATTGAACACCACACACCAATTCACAAAACATTACACACCAAACATAAAACAATGCATATCACACACAAAACACTAAATCACTAAGCAAATTTAAAGAGGCTTTCTTACAAAGCTTGTAAAGTTCAACTTATTTTGTTTCCACTTGATTTAGGTGCACATATAAACATCAATACAAAGCGAGGAACAACAACTATGTTCAACTATCAAATTGCATGATGCTAACACTTCAAGCTTTACCATTGCATCATGAACTCCTTTGCATTTTCCAAATTTTCACATCACTTCCACCTTTTGAGAGTTGAAACCCAAAAAGTTTTACACATTACGCACCTTAATTTTTTGAAACCCTAAAAATGTCAATGCCCTATCCATGTTAAAAACCCCTAAAGTCCCCTGAGCATGTGCATTTGTCAAGCTTAAAAAAAATGAAGGCCCCTTGCACAAGAGCATCACATATGTATTTAAATGGACATGGCTACCAAAGTAGGTCTACTGTTTTTTTTGGGTGAATCATTGCTCGTCAATTTGGGCTGGACATACCTTATTATTAACCCTTGTACATACCCAATGATAATCCACATACTTGCCCAACATTGGTTGAATCTTCACACTTTATTCCTCTACCTTTAAATCACAAAAAACATTTGTATCCCTCTACCTAGCACCTCAAACGTGGTAAAAATTGCTTCAAGGTGTAAAGGGGTTTTAATGTTTGGTGATGGGTGTATAAAAACAAATTAAGATTTTGATATTCTTGAATCTTTTATCATTCCAGCTTTCCCTTTGGATTGTAAAGAAGTTTTGTAAAACTTTAGTTGACACACCCATCAAGTCTTAAATCACTCAAAATGAGCTCAAAATGGGGAAGATATGAAGCTAGAATTAGAGAAAGGTCTAGAGCTATTTTTTTCAAAACAAATTGAAATGAAATATCATTCATTTTCTTTCTATGTTTTTGTCCGTTGTTCCTTTACTTATGATGTTGAAAAAACATTTGTAGCCCTCTAGTTTGCACATTCAATGACATCAAAATCACTCTATTTCGTTAATGAATGAGAAAAATATTGGAAAATGTTAAGTGACAAGTGTGTGTTTGGTGATAGGCAATTTGACCCTTCACCTACCAATTTCAAATAAGCAATATGTAAAGTATAAGAAATTAATTAGGCTTTTAATCACACCAACCAAGGTTGCCCCGACATTATTTGAGCGACACATCATAAATGTGTCACTTAGCCCAAAGTTGTCATGCCCGTACATGGCCTCATACATGATGTTTAGCCCAAAGTTGTCATGCCCGTACATGGCCTCATACATGATGGCCAGTTATGAGCATGCCCATCATGCCTTTTAATGTACGTTTTTAAGGTAAATGTACGTTCATAGGTGATTGTACGTTATTAAGTACTTAGGGTTTCAATTTGTTGGCAGGTATATAAAAGGCCAAACCTTTCCTTTTTCTTTTTAGTTTTTCTAGAATTCCTTTGTCAAGAGAGTTTCCTCCATAATCAGATAGGATTTCTAAATGCTCACAACGGCCATTGCATGGCCACCGTTTACATACATTCATCATGTTCTCCTATAACACTTTGATCCCTACTCAGACCATGCCATGATTTTCCTAGCTCAGGTCTAGGGGGGGATACATGAAAATTTCATCTCAACCTCTTCTTGTGCATTATATGTGTGTGTGTGTGTGTGCATCTCTTTTTGGTTGATTAGTTTATACCTTTGATTGGCTTTAGTCTTTTTATTTAGTAAAATTTACTATGGATTTACACCCTTATGACACCATACATCACAACACTACACATCACAACAAAGCAATTTGGTGTAGATTCCCACGCTTGGGCAACTACACTCAAAACCTAACCTTTTGAAACATGCCAAGTTTTGGGCTCATGTTTTGAACCCCCCTCCCCCCACCTGGGCCATCACACTATTGCCACTTTATGCCTTTCAACATGCATCCCATCACACCTAGCTTTTCATGCTTTGAACATGCAAACTTTTCTTGGATGTGGTAGGTTTAGGGCTTACTACACACTAAGCAAAAAAAATCATGACATATTTTTCCAAATCTTCCTATTATGCCACTAAAGGGTTGCTTCCTAGCTCTCCCACCTTCATCTTCCCAAGCTTTCAACTTTATCATATTCATAAGCTTTCTTCAATTTCTTCAATCGCTACTTATGATGTTAAGGTTTTTTCAAGGTGGAAGTCTATTTCTTTATAATGTTTCCTAGCTCTCCCACCTTCATCTTCCCAAGCTTTCAACTCTATCATATTCATAAGCTTTCTTCAATTTCTTCAATCATTACTTATGATGTTGGGGTTTTTTCCAAGGTGGAAGTCTATTTTTTTTTAAATTTCCATTTGCGCTATTTTTTTGAGTGTGTAACATTCTTTCATTGTACCTTTGTAATCAATTATTGGGTAAATGTTATCTTCAATTATAGGCATGCATTTTGTTTGTGACCATAACACAATGCTTCAAATGTTCCCACAACACACACACAAACTTTGAATGTCTCATCTTTTATATACTTCGATTGATAATTTTGACAATTGGGTTTTGACATTGTGCATTTTTATCCCATGTGTGTTGGACATTTTTCACACTCATGTGCACATTCATTTTCGTCCATATTTGTGAGGTTCCGGGGATTGGTATTTGTTAGAAGAAACATAGTGAAGTTTTAGTTTACCAAATTTCAAATCCTTTGTGAAAGATATAAATTTCAAGTTCCTTTTATGTGCATTTCCCAACTACATGTGCTTGAAGAGACATGAATAGGCAATTTTTGTTGGTCCAAATTTCAATTATCAAGTTTCACTAGTCCCATATTTGTTTATCATCTTTCAATTTCAAGCTACAATTCCCAAGTTTTGATATGTGCAGCTTTTGACATGTGCACATCTAGGTTTTGTGTTTCTATCTAGACTTTTTAATATATTTTACTACCCCTCCTAAAGAATCTATCAACTAATTACATCCCAAAATTTTGGTTTGAGGTGATGTTGTTCCAAGTTTCTGAAACTTTAGAAACTAGGAAGTTCTTATGTTTTAGGATTTGTAACAGAGTCGTTGAGGCTATCATACTCGAAACCATGTCTTCAATGGGAGGTATCCACACTAGTAAGGCACAATAGGATGGTTCATCTAAACTTGAACATGCAACACCTTGATGCAGCTTTCATAATGAGTGCCCAAACAATTTTAGGTTGTTTGCAAATTTGTATGGTCATTGGGTCTCATCCCACTTCTCTGATATGGAAAAAAAGTGCATTTGCCCAATGCTTCTTTTTCCATATCAAAGAAGCGGAATGCAACCTGTACATGACCTTTTCAATGTATTCCAATCATACTCCTAAATGTAATATATATGGATGTGACTTTAAAATATTCTTCTATAACATCCATGTGCTCTTGGTAACACATGCAATTATGCAATTAAGTGTTGTGTTATGACGACATATAATTAAGAGACATGGCGAGCTTGAATAGATTAAAAACTAGCAAAAATTTCAAGCCGAAACATAACAAGTGGAAATTTGACTAAAACAATTCAACCAAAACATCACAAAAAAAATTATCACAATAGAACTAGCAAGCCAAAACAAATGGTCCAACACATGGTTAATGAGACCACAAAAAACATGAACCTTGTAACTTATTTTCAACATGCACATAAAACATTAAGACATCTAATTTAGTGCAATGTACTCTTTCTAAAATACTAGGTCTTATATATATATAAAAAGAAACGTAGATAAATTGAAACTACAAAAAACTGCAATGATGCTTACTACCCAAGTCAAAACTTTAGAAAAGGTTTTAATCGAAACATGTTAAAATGCACAAAACCTCCAACACCCATGGAACATGCTCAATGCAATGAAATACAAGTCAAACTTCATGGATTTCTATGGAAACGTGCAAAAAATGTGAACAATGGTTATAATACATGTTGTAGGTGAAACTTAAAAAACCAAAAGAGAAAGACATTTAAGTAATTTTCGAAACAACAACATTGAAAGTTCAAATGATCATTTGTTGAAAGAAATGTATGCATTGAAACATGACCCTCTGATTGCCAACCAAATTATTGAAACATGAGGTTATAAGATGTGTTGTCAATGAAACTTACAACAAACTTGTCAAAGGTTTTTTCTTTGAGTACATTATGAAATTTAGAGAAAGGTATGATACAAATTATCGCTTAAAACTACACACCACCGAATACATAAAAGTTGAAACATAACGCCAATGGAAATGTAATAGAAACATAAAGCCATGAGATTTTACCACAAAACCTACAACCATACAACCTTAGACTAACAATTCAACTACACTATGTAAGCAAAACATAAGTTGTAATTATTGCGAATGTGTTTTGGGGATAGAACAAGCCAAAATATGTTGACGAAACCAAAGTATGATCAACGCTATTAATTCAAACATGTTGCCATAAAATGTACACAAATCGAAAAGAGCAACAACTAAAAAAAAGATACGAAACCTTTGAAACTTTATATAAATGTTAAAAATAGTACAAACAATCGTTTATGTTTCCCGGCAAAGAAATATGGGCAAAACCTTTTTTTTCGTCACTAAGCTTACACAAATTTCAACAACATGGAATAGTCATGCCTTATGTAGTTGATAGTTATAGTTTAAAAAGTGGTTCATGAAACAAATTGAGCCAAAACATCACATTAAATTATTTACGTATTTTCCTCTGTCCAAAAAATTATTTGAAAATTATTTGAACAAATATGTATAACATTAGTTGAATGAGAATAGTGGAAACATTAGGGATGGACAAAAACTTCTATGTCATGTTGCCATGAATGTGAAAAGTGATCCAGAACCTATTACCAACAACAAAAAATCAAATGCAAACTCACAGTTCCTTGTTGACCCCCTATGGGATGATTCGTTAATTAATAGAGCACTGGGTGAAAACATGGTAGAGTATACAAAAAAAGTTGACAAAAAATATCAAGTTTAAAAAAAGACAAATTTTCATGAAAACACAAGAAACTAGATTCAAATTTTATTCAAATTTCATTTTGAAACTATTGAGCCCTCAATTAGGTTTATTGTAAATCAATTATAAAACATTTAAAATTTTGGAATAATAAAAGTAGGGAATAAATACATTTGAAATTTATTGGTCAATATGGTGTTCAAACCTACTTTTTTAGTATAAAATTTAATGAAATATACATGTACATGAAGTTATAGCATAAAGATCATTATATACTCAAAGGCATCACCAAAAAACAAATCTACTTTCTCTTTGGTAGAATATACTTAACACATATTTGAATCAAATCTTACACAACAGAAAATAGGTTTAAAACTCTACATACTTACATTTAGAAAAGTCTACATGAAACCTACTTTTACAATGCAAAATGAAACCTACAATGAAACCTACAATGAAACCTACTTTTACAATTCAAAAATTTAATGCATAATAATGAAAAAGTATCTTGTTATTTATCATTCAACTAAAAAGATTGAATGTATAATAATTTTGTGATGGATTTTAGTCGTACTTTTTATTCACTTGAGAAGTAGAGTGGCAAGTACTTTTGGTTATACAGTTTACCATGCTTTCATCCCATTTGGCTTTGTGGTTGTCTTTTTCATTTTTCTTCTTCCAGAAAAGTCCCACTACATTTGAGAACAAGATGATGGGAAATAGCGAGCATGCATGGAAGTACACTTGCTGGTCGATAATGGTGTCCATCAACATGATTCCAAGAATCCCCACTCCTATAATGTTAGTTGGTTAACAATCCAACCATGGTTGTCTAGCAATGTCCTAGGTCTCACCTGATGCTTGATTCAATTTCATTCATTCTTCAGTTGCTTCCAATATTGACTTTGATGGACTTTCAAGTGGCATGTAAAATTACTTTTTATCATAATCAATTTCTTCCTCCACCTCCAAGGATGATATGATCCTCTTAACAATCTCCCAAACAACTTTGCTTATATGATTCAATACCCTTTGCATCATCACCTTGCCACTTGACAACACCATCAAGTTCTTATAAAACATTTATTTCCATGCAACATCCAGAAAGTAAAATAGTCAAATGTTAGGGATGGATGTAAATTTGCCAATGATTTCATACATCATAGTCCCACATGTATAACATGGACTAAAGAATTGGAAACACACAACTTTACCCTTCGACCTTAAAACGTGAAACTTAACCAGGCACATAAATTGGAAAGTAACAAGGGGAATTTTCAATTGAAACCTAAACATGGAAATTCAACCCAAAACTTCATTTGAAACATGACCCAGGAATGTAAGGTTAGCAATTCTAACCCGAGCTTCGAAACAAAAAACTTAAAGTCCCAAAATAAAAAAATTATACCTTGCAAACTAACCGTACAACCTAAGCATGAAGCCTCCCCCCATAACATGCCTCTAAAACTTAACCTAGGACATCGAAACCTAAACTTAAGAACCCAAAACCTCCCAATAATTAGACCCATCAAAAGAGCAAAATATGGAATTTGAAACATGATCAGAACAATGGTTTAAAACGTGAACTCAAAACCTAGATAATCAAGACACAAAACTTGAACATCAACCCGCCATGAAAACACAAATCATCAACCAACGAAAACACACAATGCATTGCCAAGTTAAGCAATATAATCCATCTACAATTTCCTTTCGATCTTCAACCTTTAAGCTCCATCTCCTTGACTCAAGTGGTTCCGCATGCACTTCAACCCCATCGCCTAACTGTCATTAATTCGATGGAATTTGACCAATTGTATGGGGGTGGACAAACCCATTTATGAATTCAGCAGTTAATGTCCATTGTCATCCAACAACTTGCATCAAGTCAACAAACAAGTGTTACATTAACATATTATTTTGAATAACATTTGAAATGATGTTCATCATGAGATCACAAATATCATTTTCCAAATTCATTGTCGTATTTCGGGGTCATTCATCCACAAACACGGGTTGTAGGAAACACTGGCTTTGGTATTTGACATTCAATATTTTTAATTGAATGATAAATAACAAAAGACTTCTTCATTATTATCCATTAATTTTTTAATTTTGCATTATAAAAGTAGGTTTCAAATAGACTTTTCAAAATTCAAGTAGCTTTTAAACCTATTTTTTGCAATGTAACATTTGATTCAAGTATGTGTCAAGTATATTCTACCAAAGATAAAATAAATTTGTTTTGTGGTGATGCCCTTGAATATACAATGATATTTTATTATTCCAATTTTTTTGAAATTTTATAATTGATTTACAATAAACCCAATTGAAGGCTCAATAGTTTCAAAATGAAATTTGAGTAAAATTTGAATATATTTTCTTGTGTTTTTGTGAAAAGCTATTTTTTTTAACTTGATATTTTTTTGACTACTTTTTCTATATTGTTGTGACATGTAGTATTGTGATGTGCGGTGTCGTAAGGGTCTAAATCCTAGTAAACTTTATTAAACAAAAAGACTAAAACCAATCAAAGGTAGAAACTAATCAACCAAAAAAAGATGCACGCACAAATATATACAATGCACAAGAAGAGGCTAAGATAAAATTCTCATGTATATTAAATTGAATAAAAAAGGAGGAAAGAAAACGTAGTGTATGTAAACAATGGTCATGTAATAGTCGTTGTGAACATCTAAAATTTTAATCTAACTATGGAGGAAACTTTCCCTCACAAAGGAATTTTAGAAGAACTAATAAGAGAAGGGAAGAGCTTGGCCTTTTATACAACTGTCAACAAAGTTGAAACCTTAAACAAGTTGTAACCCTAAAACACCTAATAGCTTATAATAACCTAAGAACGTACATTAACCTTAATAACGTACATTAACCCCAAAGGCATGATTGGCATGCCCATAATAGCCTGTCATGTATGAGGCCATGCATATGAGCATGACAATTGTCATGACGTGTAGTGTTGTGACGTGCGGTGTGGTAAGGATATAAATCCATAATAAACTCTACTAAACAAAAAGAATAAAACCAATCAAAGGTAGAAACTAATCAACCAAAAAGATATGCATGCACATATACCACAAAAGGAGGTTGAGATGAAATTTTCATGTATCCCCTCCCCAGACTTGAACCGAGAAAAGCGTGGCATGGTCTGAATAAAAATCAAGGTGCTGCAAGAGAACATGATGAACACTACCAAATGCCGGTGGGAACTTGAATGAGCTCCAGCTTGAGGTAGAATAAATGGTATCCACCATTACAACTCTCTCAAAATAACATCTGATCAACAACGTCTGTTTTCTAACATACTTGACATGGATAATCAAGTGGAGGAATCGAAGTCAACATGATGATGGTAGGATCCAAGTTTGGCAGGTGGTAGGATGCATAGTTTTTGGGGTGATCTTCAATTGTGCGTTCGCTAACTCCTTGCAACTCCAACACACTTGAAGGCTTAATTGCCTTAATCCTCAAGATAGTGTGATCGGAAGAAGTGTCTAGAGTATCATTAGGTTGCTGCTAGAGATACACAAAGTCACCAACATCAAATTGTCTCACCTTAGGTTTATAACTGCCACCTCGTGTGTGTGCATACTTTACGGTGTCTTGATGTTGTGCAATGGACAAGTTTTCCATGGCCATGGGCATAACCCTCCTAAATAGGACAACCCTTTCTATGATGACCCTAGCGTAAGTGGCTGGGAGTCCAAGTCCACAACTTGGTCCATTTGAACAACAATGGAAGAGGGTGCAATGGGATGTCTCCCAAAAAGTAGAAAGTAAGGAGAAAAATGGGACAAAGAGGCGTGTTTAGACATCCTATAACCCATGGTGATGTAAGGTAGGGCCAAGTCCCAATCCTCTTTGTTCTTAATGAGGCAAATTTTCCGAAATCCCTTCTTGCATGTCTAAACCATCTTCTCTACAAGGCCATCAGCTTGGGGATGATCCCTTGAAGTCCGGTAATTGTGAATGAAAGCATGATCAAGCAGGTTTTGGAATTCTCCTTTGAATTTTGATCCTTGATCAGCAAGGCATTTGGCATAAGCCCCAAACTTATTTAGGACCTGTTGTAAGAGAGCTTGGCTAATGTTGTGTGATGACTTGTCCGGCAACGCAACAAGCTTGACCCACTTTGAAAAATGCTTAATCATAATCATGATGTAAACATTACCCCTGGAGGTCATCAACCACTTGATAGGCTGGTGGTCGGTATACAAAGTGAACTCGGTGCCATAAATATAAGGCCCGAAATGTATGACGGCCCATACAATAGCAAGACATTCCCCCTCGTATGAAAAGTAGTTGCTCTCAGCCTTATTATTGCTTCGGAATGCATAGGCGATAACATATTCCTTACTTTTTTCATCAAGTTGGCCAAGAATAGCACCAATACCAAGAGCACTTTAGTTAGTGTTAGAATGAAAATTTTGCTGAAATTAGGTCTTTTCAGAATGGGGAACTCTGAAAGTTTTTCCTTGAATGTGTCGAAAGCTTCCTAAGCCTCTTCGCTCCGTGTCCAAGCAACATCCTTCTTTAATAATGCATAGAGAAGATGAGCAATAGTACTGAAGTCTTAAACATAAATCCTATAGTAACTACATAATCCAATGAAGCTCCTCAAAGTGTGAACATTAGTAGGATTGGGCATTTCCAAAATGGCTACTACTTTGGCCCAATGAGCCATAATACCATTTGGCAAAATTCTATGTCCAAGGTA
>Ga0116227_10009045_pt1 | contig 18318 bp, 15 predicted proteins | sample S1TSphgellanicum_FD_89693 | JGI IMG/M metagenome (GOLD analysis project Ga0116227, IMG submission 89693) | Host-associated microbial communities from peat moss isolated from Minnesota, USA - S1T2_Fb - Sphagnum magellanicum MG | ecosystem: Host-associated > Plants > Peat moss > Unclassified... | reverse complement strand
TGTGATATAGGTTGTTAAGAGGAAAAAAAAAAAAAGGGAGGTGGAAGTTCGGCAAGTATGAAGAGATAAGATAAACAACAGAACAGTGTACTTTGATTATTAAACAAAAAAAGCTTTCATTTAAAATATGAACCATTAGGGCCGTCGAGGGGGGTACTTTGGTACTTTCTGACCAATCAGGCCACTGGCTACATCACCCTCCACCTCTAACCACACGCCTGTGCCTTCCCATCATTTCCTTTCCTGTTGTTTTGTTTTTTTTGGTTCTCTTGGGAAGGGGAAATGGGGGAGGGGGGTGGGGTGTCCAAAGAAAGTGAATTGATAAATACATTATTATTTTATTATTTACAATGTATGTATAATTTATATATAAGGAAAAGAATGTGTATCTGTAAGAATTTGTTTATATATGTATTTTTGTACATATGTAATTTTTTTTATACTTGTTCAAGTGATTGAGTACTTGGGGGCTTTTTGTTTTGGTCTTTTCTACAAATTGTTTCCTTTGTTCAAGAGCTTTGAGTTCTTTGTGTGGGATGTCTTTGATGGCGCTTATTACCTATTATTGGGGTTTTGTTCATGGATGAGCATTGGATGAACTGTCTATTTTCACCTAAACTTCACCCATCCATGTAGTTTTGTTATACTAAAATATTTTGGGGTGGGGGAATATGTACCAGTGTATCCATGTAGTGGTTCAGTATTTTATTTTATTTTTGAGAGACTTGGTTTACCCAGCCTAAACTCGGAAAACCGAGTCTAGGGTTTGGAAGGCCAATGGCAACAATGTTCAAAGTGAGTCTAGTAGGCCTCACTCCCACCACAATATACAAATTTATATCTCATGTAAAACATTGTTCATGGTTGTGGGAGCATATCTAAGCTCCCCTGGGGAGCCACCTTATCGGAGCACTCTATCACATGTGATCAGTAGAAAGGTTATTGGCATACCTCATATCAACCTTTTGTTCAATCGAGAGGAGTATGTATGTAGCAGTGTTGTGAGGGTATCTAGTTTCCAATGTTAAAATTCAAGGTTTAAGGTTAGGTTTTGGTGATTTAGATTCGAACTCACATCTTTTTGTTGGAACTGGCCCTAAAATCAGACATTGGAATTAGTCTTTTGTTAGATTTGGTAGATTTGGTGTGGTTTATATTACAGGGCTTAGGCTTGGAACCACACAGATCTAAAATCTTTCATTGGTGCAAACTATGAAGGGTGGTCAGTTTGGGTTTACATTGGAATAGTTTAAGGCCAAATCCCAAGCAAATGACCTTGGATGAAAAAACTTGTTAGAATCTTACATGGATAGTTGTGAATAATGTTGCTCAGGCCCTCAGGATATTTTTTCAGGCTTACCTCAAAGATGTGGGTCTAATGAAAATAGCAAAGGCCCATGGGTTCCAAAATAATCTTAGCTGTTGATTTATGATATTTTACTAATGTTTGGTATTTTTTTTGGAAGATAAAATTGAGGAGAATGGTTGGTGCTCCTCATAAAATAGTTTCCCTTTTAAGGCCTAAACACAATAATTTAAAAAATCTTTTTTCCCTTTATTTTCCCTTTTTTTCTGAAAAATAATGTTGGAGAGAATTTTTAATGGCTGCCCCCACAAATATGCTACACTTTCAGGCCTAAACCAAGAATAAAATGGGATCATTTTTTTCTTTTTTATTTTTTGAAAAAATAAAATGGGATGAGCTTTTTGGTGTCCCCCTGCCCAACTTCTTAATTGTATCAAAGACATTGAAACCTATCTTGCACCAAAATTAGATTTCTCATAAATATATGTTGTTTTTTTCAAATATGAACCCAATTTTTTGCAAAGGTATCAAAATGTATCGTGAAAAACTTTAGTACTTTGCTTAATGTAAGAATCAAGCAAAAATTGATTTGTGAATTCATGTTGTCTTTTAAAAGCCCAAATAATTAGTTTTTTCTTGCACATAAATTCACACATGACTACAAACAATCCATACTTCTCCATTTCATATCTTAAAACCAGGCTTGAATGATCAACACGTGTTGAATCAATCTAAAAAACACCAATACATAGCCATCGCAACAAGTATTTTTCTTCTTTCTCTCATCCATGATTTGTGATTGTTTAGGCAAAAAAAGGAAAAAAAAAAACAAAAAGAAAATGAAAGAAAAAAAAAACCAAAGAGGAAATCTAAAATGAGAATGAGAGAAAAATAAAAAGAAATAAGAGATGAATAAAAAGTTAGGGCAACCAAATTTCCATACTTTTTTTTAATAAAATTTGTTTTATTAAAAAGAAGCACATGATCCAATCTTTTGGTCCAAATTGGGTTTATGCTGTAAACAAAGGCCTTTGAGCCATGGCTCATGGGTTTTCGATGGTCTCATCCAAAAAGTGGGGTACAACAAGGTTGTGTACAAGTGGGGCCCAAGCTTTCCAGTGTAAACAGTCTCATAAAATTGGAATTGTGAAAAAACACTCTTACAAATAAGGTTTTAAAATGAGAAGAACCAAGCTCAAACTGCACCCAAAGAACTTCCAAATTTTTTTAAAGAATCAAAACCAGGACCGAATGTTTTCTTAAAGGGGAACTTCACAACATTGGTAGGTATCCAAACCCTCCCTGCCTGAACCCTCCTTCCAACATGCTCAAAATGGTGATGAACTACAAATACCTTGGAATCGCCTGTTGTATGTCCATTGTATGTTTTGGGAAGTACTACCTATGGAACACACCATTAGTTGCAAGCATATTAAGCCATTATGCTCATGTTCAAGCAAGGAGGAAACATGGATTAATCATAATTTATATATTATGAATAACTATTATTTTGATGTGTTTGTATTGTTAAGAAATGTGAAAGTAACAATGATTTCAAAACAACACAACAATGGTGGCATTATTTATTTCTAGCCAAATCCATCATTTTATTCTTAAGCTAGGATTTATTTGATATGTGTACTTTTACCTGTTTCCTTCTCCAACTTTGTTTTTTTTTGGTGTGTTATACACTTATATTATTCATCCATTGACTTCTCTATCACCCATTCCCAAGTTTCCAAATCTTTTTTATGTGAAATTTAGAAATTGTTTTCTAAAAAGTTTCTTGAATTGTGCTCATCAAAATAGGATGTGGGTTTTGATCTAGAGTTGTCAATCAAGATATGCTCTTGCTTTTTATTCTACAATCTCCCGTGGTCCCACTTTGTCCTCCACTAGATATGTTATAAAGGATGGTGATATCTTGGGTTATTTGAGACTATAGGGAAAAAGGAGCAGCTCAATACCAGCCCACTCTATTCTCTCGCTCTTATATATTTTGATTCACCAAGTATGGGTTGGTCTTTGAAGGATTCAAACTTGATTCTAGTTTTGAAATTTTGGATCAAATTCAGCTGTTCTATATTGAATTTCCTATTCCATCCCCAAATTAGTTTCCACTGTGTTGTAGTTAAAGTTAATTTTGAAATTTCAAACCTAATTAAATACATCATTGAGAATATAATTTTGGTTTTAGACTATATCTCAAACACAAAAATCAGAATATACTGGTGTGGCACGTGCCCATTGTGCTCATATTTTAACAAAATATATAATTTTGTATGAAATCCAAATTCCCTAAAACATTGATTTTGGATTTTTATTGAGTTTCCTACTACAAAGTTTACTCAAAATTCAATAACTCCCATACCATAGGTACGCATCCTTGGAACTGACCTGGAGAATAATTTTTTTTGTGGTACCTGCCCAAAAACCCAACCTGGCAAAAATTTCAAAAGCCAAAAAACCTAGAAAGAACCATGAAATAACCAGTGGTTCTTCCATAAAAACTGATGTTTCTTTGAGGGTTTTGAAATACATGGAATTGGAGTCTTTGATTTTGTTACTTTTGAAATACCTGAAATCAGTCAGGTCTTTGATTATGTTTTTTTAAATGCTTGGAACTGACAATTTTTTTTAAAATCAAAGAACCATCCAACACTAGTCAAAAACACATTTTACATGAGTAAAACATTTAATTACAATGGTGCAGTTTTAGTCATGTAGTCATCTGTTCTTAGTTTTATATTTTTAACCATAGTTGTTACCACTATATTGTGATTGCATCACAATTATATGATTGCTTTTGAGACTACACTATGACTATACGACTACATGTTAACTTAAAGATATACATAATTAAGCTAGGTTAAGGACCAACCTATTTATAGGGTATGTAGCTAGGCTACCTATTTAAATAAGATATAATCTACCTAGGTAGATTGGTAAGTGAGGTAAAATAAACTACACTACCTAGGTGGGTAGTTAGGCTATATACCTACACCAGACATTGTTAGGCTAGGCCATCTACCTTGGCTAAATTACATGTTTATCTAATTTGTACTCTTCAACTAGCTACCTACCTAAGTTAACCTAGGTTGTCACTTTTATATGTAAGCTAGGCTATATATTTACATTTGTTACCTAAATATTTACATAAACTACATAAATTATTTACACATGTAATAGCAACTACCTATGTAAGCTACATATGTAGATTACATAGGTTATGTTAGTTATCTATCTAATTTTTACCTTCCTATCTACCTATGCAAGTAGATTTCAAACATTTGTATGTCGACAAAAGATTACACCTTATGAAAGAACAGTTCATTGATTAAGGATTTGACTGCTAATTGTGAAGATGAAAAATTCAAATTCTTATACTTACAACTTATATTAAGGCCCACTTTACAATAAGAGTCAGGGCAAGAAAACTTGGGGCCAACTTTGAACACTTTTGAGTTGCAAAAATTGGCCCGGAGTTACTAATAATTGCTAGAACATTGACACAAGGATATTAATAAATGCTGAAGCATTGGCTTCAAAGGTTGCAAATTGGCCTCCCAAATTCGATGGTATACCTTTTCCAGCCTTGGGGCCAATACAAGGCCATAAAGTTCAGCATTTATTAGTAACTTGGGGCAGATTGAAAAGAATTTTTCTAGCTCAGCCTTGACTCCTAGTGTAAAGTGGGCCTTATTTTAGTAACACCCCCCATGTGGGCATGACTTATCACCAAACAATTTTGAATAAATGTTAGTTCTGTTTCACATGCAAATGATTGGTTATAAGGTTTTGTTAAAAAACATATGCCCCTATGCCCCACTAAAACTTCAAGTGATCATGAAAATGTTCCTACTGTTTTGGCTACTGGATATCACTTATCTATGTCTACATCACAACTACATTTGTTTGATATTTTGTGTAAGCCAAAAAATCAAAACTGATGATTCTTTGATTTTGAAATTTATTCAAAAACTTAGAACCATGGGTTATTAAAAAATCAAACAAGTAGGTACTCACACACCCACCCAACGATTGTTTGTTCAAACCCAATGAAATTGGGAAAATAAAATTGGCCATCCATGACTCGTGTGCATAACTATCACATATGGCTCGACAAGTGGGGTGTCACATTAACTAACTACACTTTGCACCTGGATCTTCCCCATCTCTCTCTCTCTCTCTCCAAAGCTCATCATGCAACAACAACAGGGAGATGGGGGCACAAAGCGTAAAGCTCTTCATGTTTACACGTGATCATGGACAATGGGTGACGAGGGGTTATGTACGTCACTTGTGGGTCATGATACATAATGCGGTGGGAGAGGTGATCTAGGAAGGGGGGGGAGAGAAAAAAAAGAAGCAAAAGGTATCGGTTATAACAAAAGTCAACAATCTACAAGAGGGGTAGACAAGAAAAAAGCTACCAAAACAATCCCAACTTGACTCAAGGTCTTTTTTATGAAATGTATTGTTCACTGGGTTCAAGGAAACTGGAAACTATACTGGGGGACTTTGTTGTAGTTTTCTTTCTTCCTTAAGTTAGTAGTTGGACCCACTTTGCACTCTGGGCTGAACTGGGCCATGTAAATAACATGTAGGCTGCATTCTTTTGACACGCCACCTTGAAAATATGTTATAAAAATTGAATGTGCAGAGTTTGAGCAGATCTTGTTCCGGTTTTGAAGAGGTTGGACGACCCAAGTGAACACTAAACTACAACAATGAAGTTAAAGTTGTTAAATATTCCAAAAGGATAGCCTATTGGGTCCTAGTGGACATATTTAAATTCAACTTTTATTATGGACAAGGGGATGTCCCCTTTGAGCTCAACCAAAAAATTGTTTTTTCGGGTTTTCACCAATGGGCTTGGTGTTGCAAAAGAGCTCTTATAATTTAGTGGCTACGGGGTTTGGATGCCTCCCTCCATCCCTCCCCCACAATCATAAAGCAAGTGCCCCCCACATGCCATTTCTCAACCGTAAGCCACCTCAACCTCGACCATTGAAAGAAAAATAAATAAATTGGAAAGCCATGAAATGCTCAAAGGTCAATCAAGTAGGTAAGATATTTCATCATTATCAAGAGGACAATTTGAATTTTTTTTCCATTTATAATCACTTGAATATTAAACTATTTTTTGGTGAAAATTTTCCTCTAGAGTGTAATATGCAACAAAGTTGGCATTGACACTATTGTTTTGTAGGTGCTTGAATGGAGAGAGCATGGACTACCGTTGAATTGTAGTGCAAGTGGCAAGAGCTTTGGAAATTTTTTCATTTACAATTACTTAAATATTATATTATTTACTAGGAGAATTTGGTGGAAATTTTCCTCTAGAATGTGATATGTGATGAAGTTGGCATTAACACCACTATTGTTTTGTAGATGCTCGAATGGAAAGAACACGGAAGAACATTGAATTGTAGTGCAAGCGGCAGGAGCTTTGGAATTTTTTTCATTTACCATCACTTAAACATTATACTATTTACTAGGAGAATTTGGTGAAATTTTCCCTCTAGAGTGTGATATGCAATGAAGTTGGCATCAACAATATTGTTTTGTAGATGCTTGAATGGAGAGAGCATGGCATAACATGGAAACGTAGTGCAAGCAGCAAGAGCTTCATTTCACACATGCACACAAACACACACATACAAGTCTTTTTATTCAATGCGAGACTCAAATGTGTGAAAGGCTTTAACTAAATTCTATTGTTGCAAATCATTTGACCCAAAGACAAAACACCTTAAACATGGGTTTAAATTCTCCTTATATAAACAAACTTCACAGGTGGGATTATTCAAACTCTTTTGTTAGGAAAATTAATTTGAATAGGTAGCAAAAAACACTTCACACTTGTGGTATTTCTTAAGAACAAGAAATATTAAAAGCTTTTCCTTCTTTTTTTTCTTTTTTTAAAAATTGGGTTTTGTGTTTAGTCTCTCCCTGTATCCTAAGAAAAGGTTAAACAGAATTTGGCCCATGTTAAATTTTCATTTCATTTTGCATCTCTCGTCCCCCCAAAAGCCCCTTCTGATCATGAGTCAGAAATTATCAAAGTGTTGATGGGGCGGGAGGATTCCAAGGTTAGGACACGGGGCGCAATTCCCAAAACAACTATTTGTTTTGGGAAAAGTAATGTAAGGGGGGTGCCAAATGAGTACCCTGCCCTAATTACTACAATTTGTGTTTAATTTAATGCCATTTATTTTTCTCTTTTCACCCAATCAAAAACTATTGTACGTACCCCCCTTGAGCGTGGAAATCGAAAAACGTTTTTCCCCGTTTTGGCATTTTGTTTTTCACCACCTGCAAATTGTAATGTTATATTATTTTGTACTTATTTTTTAACCTTGGGTTTTTGCATGCTTCATTGGCCTTCTTTTTTTCTGGGTTTTGTAAAATCCTCTTAAGGTCAGATGCCCCTCTATATACTCTATACAGCTGTGATTTTCTTGGTGGCGAATTTTTGCCATTTTGAAATTTATATTTAAATAATAATATTTTGTTGTAAATTTCCTCTTGTTTTAAAAAAAGAGAGTCAATACATGGTGGGAAAAAAATCACCAAAAATTGTCACAACTGCCTACAACATGAAAGGGTGCTTGAGATTTTTTTAGTTTCATATTTTGAATATTGCCAAATTTGGCTACACATTCCTATGAATGATTGTCACTTGGGCAACACCACCTAGAAAAATTAATTAATTAAAAAAGAAGCACTACTATACAGTGGGCTTTATCATGACACCGAAAGTTTTCAAAGTGCCACATTAAAGTTTTATTCTGTGTGAATGGTGGAGGAGAGAGAACTTCAATCCCTCAAACTTAAATAACATTATGTTTTAAAGCAAACTAGTCTACCTTGTGTCATTGGCCCAAGTGTGAACACATTGAGAGATCATCTGATTTTTCCTTCCAAACCCAATTTTTGCAATTTTTTTGGATTTCCACCAATAAAATTCACTCAAGAATTACTATTTTTCACATCTTAGCTCTGAAAATTATGAAATAAACTTTATCAAATCTGACTGGCTGAGAGCTTTCCAATAACACCAAGAAGGCCCTCAAATTCCAACACAGTTTTCAGTTTCGATTTTATTTAGTTTTCATTGAGAACATGGTTCAATAATCAATAATTTTCACACCATAGATTGAAACACTATTAAACAAAATCAGTGTACCCCTTTTCATTGAGAGCTTTTCAAAGATACCAAGAGTGCAGCATGAAGCGCCATGGTTTGGGAGATCTCAATGTGACAAAACAAAACAAACTACATTGCTTCATAGATAAAATAGTGTGACCTATACCATTTGCCCAAGTGTGAACCTATTTCAAAATAGGGGAACTCGACATATGAAAAAATTTTTGTAACATTTATTAGGATTTAGGATTAAATTAAACTTTAGACCCTATATCCAATTTGAGCTCCAAATCGTTGCATGCTACCAGTGACGATCAACTATTTTAATTTTTTCTTATGTTTTCATATATTTATGTCAATGTTAATTTTAATTTTAATTAATATACATTTCATGGACATGAAAAGGCACATGTTAATTTCTTCTTTTTTTCCATGTTGGTGGATAGGAAAAAGGAGTGAGGTAGTTCCAAAATGGAGTAGTTATTATGAAAGTTAATAGGAAAAGGAAGTAGTCATAAAAGAAGTAATTATGAAGTAATTAGGCTTGAAAATGAAAATAAGTACTTATTTTTTAATTATATTTAGCATAGTTCAAGGACGATCTACAATTAGAATGGTTGTGTAAAAGCAACATATAAAACTTTTTGCAAATAACCCCATATAAATCATTTCCTATGTCATTGGAATTGTTGAAGAATTAAATATGACTTGTAAGTGTGAACACATTCTCAACTAATTTTTCCTTTCAAAACATGGTTTTTTGTTATCTAGATTTATCCAAAGTCTATGATTTCAAATTTCGTATATTTGTGCGCCCTAATTTTTTAAAAGACACATTTGGACCTAATTATATGTCAAAAGACACATTGTTTGATTTTTATATTTTTCAAAATGCCCTTGATTTTTTTTAAGATTATAACCAAAAAACAAAACGGTTTTTAAACAGAAACAGTTGAGATAGTTGTTAAAAAGCTTTTGTTTCTTCAAAATGATCAAACCCTAATCTTTGTAGAAGATTCAAAGGTTTCTTTTTCTTCCCTTCCAATAACAAACCATTGCTTGCACACCTTTCTTCTCTCATCATCATAGTCATCAATTGTTTCTCTCTAAAGCTCTAGTGCCATTGGAGTGTTATTATAGCTTAAAAGGTTTGAAAGTTATAGAAGAAGAAAAAGAAGAAGACGAAGATTATCTAGATCTGGAGAGGTATCAAAGCAAGTTTGTTGTGCTTCCTATAGGACTTGTGTAGGGTAGTAATAATCACAATTGTTCCTTGTGCACATCATAATCACATCCCAACAAAAGTTCATCAAGACCGAAGTATTCTTCAAACCTTTTAACTTTATTTTAGCAAAAGTTGGAGGTTTGTTAAAGACTAAGAGGCCATAAGGAAAAGGAATTCATGACACTTTTTTCTTTGCAAAGATGATTCCCTATTTCTTGTTTCCCACTCCCCCCCCAACCCCTTCTTCTTCTACATACTTATCCCAATAGAAAAGGACTGGGAAAGCATTCATGGCAGTCTCTAAATGGATGAATTACAACAACAAGGTTTTAGTAAGAAAGCAAGTCAGAAGAAAAAGTTTGTAAAATAGAATCCCACTTTTTTATATTTTTCTTTCTATTTCAAAGTCGATTTGCAAATCTAACACCACGATATTTCTATAAGTATGCTATCAAAACATTAGGCTTTACTTTGTAGAAATTGAAATGCTCCAGGTATGAAACAAGTTATCATGCAATTGTAGTTGAATTGAATACTGAATATGCATCTAATATGCACTTGTATTTTCCATGATTGCCTAGAGCACTTGTTCTTTGATGCAAGTTTTGCTACTAATAAATAAAAACTTGCCCATGTTTTCCCAAACACTTGAATATGATGTTGTTTGTTGTTTCCTCTTAATATGTTTTTGATCAAAATAATTTGTTGTGCATCTTTTTGTTCATATGGAAAATAGTTGTTCATTGCACCATATTATGGAATAAAACCTATTTTGAAATATAATATGATGATGTTATTGAAAATTGTTATAAGTCATTAGAATTTGGAAATTTAATAATTTATTATAGCACAATAATTTATCATAATGTTTATTCTAATATGCAACATTGCTTATAAGATGCAATTAGTTTACGACTCTTAAAATATGGGAAAATTTCAAAGTCTCTATATGAATTATGAATGGGAAAAAAAAAAAGAAAAAAAAAACACACATTAAAAGTGAGAAAATGAAAATAAATAAGTTAAAAATTTTCAAATCCGCCAAGGTGATGAAGTAAACTTAATTTTGGAAAACAAATATTAATTTAGTTTTTCTATAACAAAAATAATGAATTGTGCAAAATCAAATAAAATAAATATAGGTTAATAATCAATGAATCCAATTAGAGATACATTCCTACTAATTAATATAAAAAATATTATTTCTGAAGTTTTATAAATATATTGTTAGATGGTTAAAAAAAATTTAAATCACATAAAAATGTTGGGGAAAAAGTTCTAGATTGATGCAAGGTTTAAAAAATTTTACTTGCATTTGGGTTTTGTATTATTTTGCATTGCCAATAACAATCGACTAATATATAGTTAGAATATTAATATATTTAAATGATTAATATATTATTAATAATTAATATTTCCATTTTGGTTAATTCTAGAACATGAAATTAAATTTTCACATACCAAAAATATTAATTTTTCGAAACCCTTGATATGTAAGATTTTTTTCATGTTTTTTCATGTTCAAGCATGTCTTTGTCATTGACCAAGTGTTTAGGTCACTCTCAAACTAAACATTCCACTAATTTGGATTTTTATGAAGGACACTTGGATTTTTAAGTGTTTGGTAGGTTGACATCCCATCTTGGGATGTCATTTTGAGACATCAATTAAACAACCCTCCTTTTGAACAATCATAATGATTTATAAGTTTAAGAAGTTTTGAAAATTTTGGACTTGTATAGTTTGAAAATTTTAAAAATTAATGAAAATTAATGAAAATTATTTTAATTATTTCTAAATATGTGCATTCAACTGAATTTTATATAAAATTTGGGTAAATATACAAAACTTCATGCCCAAAAACTCAACACTCTCAACTTCTTCAATGTTGGTGATACGAATTATGTAGTGCAGGAATGATTTTAACACATGTTTACAAAATCATTAATGAATTTAAATTATATATATATATAAGAATATTTTAACATTTCCTTCACAAAAAATCCATTGATAAAATTAATATATAATTAAAATTAAGTTAAATTTATAATTTATAATGTAATTTCATATTTATTTATTTGTAATTTTAATTTTGAATAAAACCCAAAAGCTATATCACTATTGTGGCTTAATCTACTTTCCATTCACATTTTGGATTTTTGCTGAATTTTTAATGAAAAAATCATTTAATAATGAATAATTTTTACACCATTATTCCAAACATTGTGAAACCAAGGAAGTGACCCTAATTTGTCCAATGTAAACTTTGAAATACACATAATTAGTTGGGACTCTTGTTTTTGTATTTTCAAATGGAGAAGTTATTTGGTCTACAAAAAACAATCATACTTCCTTTAAACTATAATTTGAAACACTAATACATGGGTGCATGTGTGTGCAAAGGAATACAACTTAAACTTTGTTTCACATGTACATATAGCTTGATTATTTACAATCTATCATAATACTCATTCTAAATTTATTCTAATCTTAATTATATAAGGAAGGTGCACTTTAAGGTATTCCATGAATAACTATTGGATAATATAGGTTCATTTCATCATTTATTTCAAAAACCCTTGAGTATCATCCCTATTAATTCAACCACAATTCACTAACATATATGCTTTTCATGTGCCTTTTCATGTCAATGTAGGAATAAGGTAGTTAAGCTAAATTATAACATGCCTATAATTCATTTTCCTCATTTTGGTTGATAATTCATCTTTTAGGTCAATTCAATCTCTTCATTTTAATTTTATTCAATGCATTTGAATGTATATTGTAAATTGGATTAGATTGATTATTAACAATTGAATAAAAAATTGAAATGTTTTTACATGAATTACAATATTTCATGCTTACAATAAACAATAAAAATGACTCATGAATCAATTTAGTTTACATTCGTTTTTACAAAATTGTGTTTGTGAAAAACAATTGACCTTAATTTAATTTGAAAACAATCTTTGCTACAATCTTTTATTAGAATAAATTCAATTTCTTGTTGTGCACACATTGCAAACTCAATGGATTCATCTAAATCAGGTATGACTCGTGAACATCGCCTAGAGTTGCAACAAGATCAAATGCATAAACAACATGCAAATGATTCTTTTATCGAACATGAAAGTCGACTAGCTAAGCAAAACGATTATGCACACAAGAAATGTCCAAAAGAATCTATTATAATTTCAAAACAAAGATTTGAATAGTTGAAAAAATATATGCAAAACCAATGTGACACAAAAATTGAAGAAGTAAATGTTTGAAGATTATACCTATTAGCTTATCTTGAATCATTGGATGTTGAAAATGTTATTGGTCCTTTCAAATCACCTTGCCTTCATCAAATATACAATATGACTAAATTGTGTTTAACAATAGGAATAGATGAATCAATTTGTGTTGTTTGTGACAATCTTGTTCCCATATCATTCTTGAATAAATACTTCCTAGAAGAATTACCTCTAGAACTCATGAGGAAAAAATTACAACCTCCTTTAAACCTCCCACCAACTCTTTTGAATCATTATGCACTTCAACCCACATGCAAGATTTTTGAAGGTATGTTATTATCAACTAGGGGAATTTCATCACATCCACCTTTATTGCCAAACTTTCCACAACTTTCAATATGTACACTATCATGTATTGTATCACTTTGAAAAGCTTCGTGTAATGGGCCATCACAATTTGCCATTGCCAATGAGCTATATATGGCAATCCTTCTTAAGAAATTTCATTCTTTAACCAAGACAGAATTGGCTATAACAACATTGGCTCAAAATAGTGTATGGTTATCTATTGTGAAATATGGACAAAATCATATAATTCGCTCCCATAGTTATGCATTTGTTGCAACTAGCCCCACCTACATCCCTTCTTCCTACCAACATTACAACAATGGGGTGTTTCAAAATTTCAATTGTTGGGGCCTTGACATCAGCTCAATTCATTACACTTATAGAAAAATATTTAATTTGCAATGTTCCACTTATTGATATCCTGGATTTTTACAAATCTAACAACCCATGTTACAAACATGTAGAACTACAACTCCTCCAAAGGGTGCCTCTTCATACTTTTTCATATATCTTATATGTTGACCCCAATTATTTCAAAATCAAATTACTTAACACTTTCCCTTTCTAGACAGCAATTCATGCAAATTCAACCATTGACAAGTCAAATGGTTTAGACCTACCTAATATTTTCATAGAGGCTATAAACTATTTGGACATTTTAGGAGATAGACGTACCAACCCAACTCCAAAAATTACTATTGATACACAATTAGAAATATTCATTAACAACTCACCACTTATCTTGGATCTCATTCCTAGATTAACTCACCAAGAGTCCACAAGGCAGGCCATACAAATCCTTGTTGACCAACCTTCACATGACAATGTGGTGGTTTGTCATTCAACTAAAATCATTAGTGATTATAGTCATGATATTTGGAAATATCAATTTCTTGAACTATTCCCTTATGGTCGTGGTGATCTAAATGAATAGTGTCCAATAAGGTTAGGATTGGAAACTTACATGGCTAACACGTTGTGATTATCCTCAAGGTGATTTGCTCAACACCATGCATTTCCCTTAATAACATTTGATATGCTTGTTCACAACCATGCATCTACCTCTATCTATGTTCATTGCAAAGTTCGCCTTGTCGATGCTACACAAGTAGCCATTATAAGTTGAAAGAATCTTGTTCTCCAAGTGCAAGTCATTGCCCTTTGACCTACTATAAATTCATAACAATTTTCTTGAATTGATTCAATAATTAAATACATTTGATTGTGGTGTTAATAATAACCAATTATTCTGAGTAGCTCCATTATCAAAATGCTTGTCACACATGCCTACTCCAAGGTCTACTAATGCATTTGCAAGTGCCACCTATCAATTGCCCTATATTTTCATTACAAGGTGGGATTTATGCTAGACTCAAACATTATTGGGGTTCCAATGAAGAAAGACAACAAGCTTGAACATGCGTGTTTTCACAATCAACAGTTTTGGGCCAACTATCCCACTTTTTCACTATCATTCCAAATAGTGCAAATAACCATTTGCTTCCTTTTTAATATGATATGTACCAACCGAAAATTGTAATATCAAATAAACCAATTAATGAATTTGGCAATTCTTCACATGATAGTTCATATAGGTGTTTGGCATGTCACTAATCATGTTGGGGTGATTTTTAATGACCAACTTCACCATATGGACGCCACCATCCTACCAAGCTCACCTAAATAAACAATCATATCAACCAATGATCTTGTGGCTTGCACCCAATATTTCAACCAGATAATGAATATCGTCATTGACGTATTAATGAGATGGGATAAAAAATTGTAATGTCCTACTCTAGGTGGTGGAATATTTCGCTTTTCTAAAGGGTTCTTTGCATCCACGAAATCCCAAAGATCTAAGAACCTACATGCCCATTGGTTAGGATATATCAATGGCATGCTAACCATTATAGCTACGTTTTTAAAACTTGTTAGAGATTTAAATTCCCCATCTATGAATCACCTCATTGCACATCAAACAACAATTTTCTAAATGGAAATACCCATTTCAAAAGGGGCTATTTGTCCTAACTGTGATGGTCCTCTCCGAGTGTTAATCTCACATGTTTACATTTTCAAAAGGCCCAAGAAAAACGCAAGTGCTCCTATTGTAACAAATTGCCCAACATGTAAACTTGTTTCACTAGTGAACATGATGCACCCCCAAGCTCCTTAATGGACTCAAATATGAGTCCAAACTGAAGACAATAAAAAAGTAAAGAATTAGGGCATGTTCCCTGGCTCGCAGCACTTTGAGGGGTAAACGGGCGTGCTAGAGCTCCAAGATGGGACTAGGAAGAATGATAAGCATCAACTATTCACATGGACCTACATAAAACCAACACAAGGTGGTTAGTGCATAATTAGAGCACTTTTGGTGCTAGGACGAGCCACGGGCAAAACTTGGACTCACAAAACTCACCACAACCCAGACTTGGGGGAAGACACCAGCTTCCTCCTTATAGTATACTTTGTGCCTCTCCACGAGACCCACATCAAAATGGTTTTTTGTCCCGAGACTCTCAAGTGGGAATCTCGAAATCGCCAAAGTTGAAACTCCCACGACTTTGGGGCCCCATAACATTGTGTGCAAACCTCCAATTGAGATGAGGTCTAAAACAAAGTTGTAGCCCTCATCAAGATCTTTCTAACAATATGTCGCACGACACTTGTTCATAAGGAAATAGGATCGATTCTTGACTTTCTATGGTCAGGAGTCAAACTGCCAATTTGACTCCCGGCCCTTCTTTTGACCATAACTTTTGTTTCATATGTCCAAATGGGTCATGCGAGCCCATTTTAAACATCTACATTTCAATAGCTTTCCAATAGTATAAAGAACTCCTCGAGCCATTAGGTTCTGACCTTTGCAATCTCTCTTAGAACATTCGGGAATCCATCGAGACTCCAACTCTCAACATGGGAATTCACTTGGGAATGTGAAGGTTCTTTCCCTCACACTCTTTTGCACTCCTAGGGGCATGAGAATGTGACTCCCAATCTTAGTCTTGGTTTGCACCCTTGCAAGCCCTTTGCCTTGGTCGCAAGCCCAAGGCTAGGGTTGCGACAGAATATTTATTGAAGCCAATAACTACCAAATTAATGACTTCCATTAGTATTCAACCTAAAATTATCAATCCCACCGATATTGAAAACTTCATTAATGCACCAAATCCGTTACCTTTTCCAGATGTAAAGTCCAACATTTTCATAGTGGACTCAATTGTATTAACCTTAACATTATTAAGGTACTAAAACCACTCTTAGACTCATTCAAAAAAAAATTCAAGAAGTCCACACGGACGCCTTCTAGAATTATCTATCGCTTTGCTTTCCTCCAATCAACCACTTTAGTGGTAGTGGTCAATGTCAATTTCAAAATCATTCCACAACATCAAATCAACAAGAAATACATCAATGGGTGTTTTCCAATAGTCGTTGCCACATTCAAATGCAATCATGACATACATTGCCTCTTTGATGGAGATGGACTTGATGTAACATATTACATTATGAAATATACAACCAAAAACTAAAATGAGTTTGAGAATCTAGTTGCTTTCCATTTTAAATACATTTAACAAACGGGTTAGTCAAGAGTCTAACCTTCCTAATGATGTAGCTATTAACATAAAAGGACGCAAGAAGATTTCAAACATGGCATGTTCTCTATCCTTTAAGCAAGAAATTGGAGCTCCAATGGCATGCCTACATCTACTTTGAAGTAGTCCCTTTTACAAGTCTCATGGATTTGCCATGTTATTCATCAGGCACCTTCTAGATACTTTGATGAATGCAAACATCATGGAGGCTTCACTTGTAAGATCGAAAAATGGAAATGTGGTTATCTACACACCCACTATGGATTATTCATGTTGTTTAAACTCATTAGAACATTTGTCCCTGTATGAGTTCACTTCAACTTACAAAAAAAATTATTTCCATCGAACAACTCTCTATCCAAAAAGCCCCACCTTCAATAGGTAGCTTCCCACACTCTAAAGGTTCAAACCTTTAAACACATTGTCAATGTCTCCTAAGCTCGATTGTCGAATATATGACAAGAGGACTTGGCACCTGAAAAATGCCTCTCCTACTTTTAGACACTATTTATATTGAACAAACCTTTTCACTACCTTAACGACCTCTTGAGTGATCATATTTCATGAGAACATGCATTTTAATCACACAACCAATTAGTTGCCATGCGAGTTTACATAGAGCATTGTGAGGATTATTATGTGGGCAAGCGCAAAGCAATGAGATGCATGGCATTGATCATGAATCTGAAATTTTATTGGACCACCCAAATGGCACCAACTTTTTAACACCAAATGCACCTTACTACAATAGTGATGAAGATTATGAAAAAGATCCAAACGAGAATCATGAATCTAATTTTGACAATGACATGGAAAACCCTGACCCTTCACAATCTATATATGGTGAGCTCAACGATATACTTAATTCAGCTGTAATTGCTAAAAATGTAATAATTTCTCTTCCACATGTTGTTCCCATCACATTTTGCCACATGGATCCAATAACATTTCAAGTTAAAATGAAAGATTTTCATGATGTTCCACATGCCAATCCAATTCTCTAACATGTTACAACTACATTTATTGAATTCAATATGGATTCAGTCATGGTGGAAATGATAGCCGCAATTATAACTCATATGGACTGGACACCTTTTCCTACTATTTCATCTCCTCTTATAATGTACCCTTCTTTGAAAGATGTTTCAATTGTTTATAATTTTAACCAAAAACAACATGCCATTTTCATGTTGGTGAGGTGCATATGTGAGCCATACCAACATAGCCATGTGCGGTAATTTCAATATTTAAGAGTTGCATCAGGGATATTCGAATGTGGTAAGGTTATTAAGGACTTTTAGTAACTTTATGTTAGAATAAGGAATGACAAATGCACATGGTTACGTGGGGGGGGGGGGGGGTTTTTTTTTTAAAAAAAGAAATCAAGAGACGGGGGGGGTGGTTTGCGTTTTTTTTAAAGAAAAATGTATCTACCATATTTT
>Ga0116227_10009043_pt1 | contig 18321 bp, 15 predicted proteins | sample S1TSphgellanicum_FD_89693 | JGI IMG/M metagenome (GOLD analysis project Ga0116227, IMG submission 89693) | Host-associated microbial communities from peat moss isolated from Minnesota, USA - S1T2_Fb - Sphagnum magellanicum MG | ecosystem: Host-associated > Plants > Peat moss > Unclassified... | reverse complement strand
TTGTGCGCGAGCACGTCGCGATGAGCCGGCGCGACGAGCGCGACGACTTCCTCGTGCGCGGCCCGCAGCGCTCGTATCACGGGCGTCGCGAGCAACACGTCGCCGATCCCGCCGCCCGTCGCGATGACGAGCGCTCGTTTCTTACCGCGCTTCACGTGCCGCTCTGCGCGAGAAGCCCGTCGACTTCCGCCGCCAGAAGCGCTGCAATCGCGTCGCGCGCGCGCGACGGATCGAGCACGATCGTTCGGCTCGGCGCCGCCCACGGGCGCCAACGTGCGACGTCGCTCGCCGTCGCCGCACCCGGCGCGAAACAATCGACCGACGGGATGCCGATCATCCCCGCGACGTGCGCCGCACCGCTGTCGGGCGTCACGACCGCGCGGGCCGCCGCGAGATGCGCTTTCCACGCGGCGACCGAGAGCGCCGGATAGGCGCGCGCGTTTGCGTTCGCGGCGACGTACGTGACGAGTTCGCGCTCGTCGCCGAAAACGCGCACGGCGTGGCCGCGTGCGATCAGCTCGCGTGCGAGCGCGACGTACGCCTCGCGATCGAGTCCCGCGCCGTCGAGCTTGCGTGAGGTTTGCAGCGCGACGAAGCGTTGCGGCGCCGGCGCGTCGTCGAGCACGAGCTCGCGCAGACGCGCGACGTCGCGCGTGGGCCGATCCTCGCGCACGAATGCGGAGCCCAAGCGAAAGAGCGTCTCCACCTCGTGTTCCCGCACGCGCGATGCCGAAGCGGTGCGCAAAATCGGCTGCGTCAACGAGCCTCGCACGCGCACGGTTTTCAGCGGCTTCTCCAACCCGTTAACGAAGCCGACGCGCGTCACGATGCCGGCGGCCACGGCGAAGCGATACGCGACGAGTTCTTCCGATGCGACGAGTGCTGCGTCGTAGCGCGCGGCGCGCGCGCCGGAAAGCGCGGTTCGATACGACGCTGCCGTCGCACCGTGGCGCGGCCACGGAATTCGCTCGAGCACGTGGACGCGCGCGAACGCGTGCGACGCGAATGCGTGCTGATTCGCCATGCCGAGCACGGCGCCGACCTCGTGACCCGCGGCGCGGAGGGCGGCGACGAGCGGAGCGCAGGCGAGTGCATCACCGATCCCATCCGCGCGGACGAGCAGTATCTTCACGAGCCCGCACGATCGCCTTCCGCGAGCGCCGCGCGCAGCGTGCGCGTATACGCGCCGTCGAGCAGTTGCGCTTTCGCGATCGCGCGCGCGAAGGTCGGCACGCGTTCGCTCTCCGCAAGCGAACGATAGAGCGGCTCGGCGAACCGCGGCGAGAGCAGCGACGAACGCAAGAAGTTCGCCGCATACGCACCCGTTGCGAGCCGCGTGCGCAAGCTGCCGTCCTTGCGCAGCAGACGCGCGGCCATGCGCGCGCGCTCGAGCGTCTTGCCCTCGACGACCGCGAACGTCTCGCTGTGCGGCGGTTTGATGTGCCACAGATACGCCGGCCACGCGAAGGCGCGCCGAACGTCGAAGCGACGCAGCCGCAAGCCGAGCTCCGTATCTTCCCAACCATAGAGTTCGAAGCGCTCGTCGAAGCCACCGACCGCCTCGAGCGACGCGCGCGGTACCGAGACGTTGCACGTGCAGAAAAACGCACCCGAATAATTGGTCCACGACGGTTTGGGGCGCGCGTCGTACGACGGCACGTTGAGGATCGGCCCCGACGCCGCGACCGGGAAGATGCCGGCGTGCGCCGCGTCGTGCGCGGCGAGAAATCCCTCCGGCAGCCAGACGTCATCGTCGACGAAGACGACGATCGCACCGCGCGCGGCGGCGATTCCGGCATTCCGCGCCGCGCCGCGATTCGGCTTCGGCACCGACACGTACGTCACGTCGAGCGGACCGCTCGCACGGCGGCCGAGCACGAGCTCGCGCGTCCCGTCGCTCGAACCGTTATCCACGACGACGACTTCGAACGTCGGCGCTTCTCGCTGGAGGCCGAGCGAATCGAGCGCGCGCGCGAGAAACGCGGCTCGATCCTTCGTTGCGATCACCACGGAGAGGCGCATGCGAATCAGGCCTCCACGAGCGAACGCGCCATGCGTTCCGAAGCACCGACGTGCGCGGCGTACAGGTCGCGCAACCGCGCGGATGCCGCGGTGCGCGCTGCATCGTCGTCGTAATACGCGATCAAACGACGCGCGACTTCACCCGGCATCAGCGTGCCGCGCATCTCCGGCATGATCCGCTCGTTCGTATCGATGTTCGGCTGCGCGGTCAACGTGAAACGGCGATCGACCTCCACGACCATCTTGCGTTTGAGCAGCGTTCCCGCGATCGGAATGCGATCGAGGTATTGCAACGGGCCGTTGATCACGACGACTTCCGGCGCGTTCAGCGGTACGCACACGATCGCCGGGACGCCGAGCGCGGCGAGTTCGATGCACTTGGTGCCGGGCAGCGTCACGACGAAGCGCGCGCGCGGCGCGTGTCGCATCGCATCGCGTACGATCGGAAACGGCGCGGAGCCGTCGGCCGGCGCGAGGGCCAGCCCGCGTTCGCCGCGCACGACCGTTCCGCGAGCACCCCACACGTTGCGATGGCCGCCACCTTCGAACGCGCGCGCGAGCTCCGTTTCCGTGGTGAACGGCGACACGGCAAAGGCGATCGGAATCTCCGGCCGCTGCGCGCGCACTTTCAACGCAGCCTGCACGAAGAACGGGATCATATTCGAGACTTCGTGCTTGCGCGTGCCGGGCATCACGAGGATGCTCTCGGCGGGAACGATCGCCTCGAGCGAGCTCTCGGGATAGCGACCCGCAGCCTCGCCGAGCGCACCGTCGATCGCGAGGTTCCCGACGATCGTCACGCGATCGCTCGGAAATCCCGCTTTCGCGATCTCGGCCGCATTCGCGTCGTCGAGCGCGTACGCGCGTGCGAACGACTTCGTATCGCGTTTGCGCGCGAACTTGTAGGTGCTCGCGCGGCCACCGAGACGCGCGTGAACGCGCGCCGCATGCATCAAATCGCCGCCGAGATACTGGACGACGTCGACGCGATCGGGAACGCTCGCGAGCCGCGCGCCGAGCGCGAAGCGCAGATATTCTTTCGCCGGCACGACATTCGCGCGCGGAAACAGCGCGCGCGCGACGTCGGGTTCGCGCCCGGTCGCATAGTCGTCGGGCACGAAGAAGAGCGTGACCTCGGCCTGCGGATCCACGTGGTAGAGCGCGGTGACGAGCGGCCGGACCCAGCCGGCGAACTCTCCCGGCCCGTTGCTCGTAATCGCGATGCGCACGCTACGCTCCGTAGCGTCGGCGAATTTCCGCGACGATATCGGTCGTGCTCCGACCGGCGAGGTGCGGCGCGAGCCGGATCTCTCCGCCGTGTTGCAACACGACGATGCGTTCGGGGAGGTCCTCGACGCGATACTGCGCGCTCTTCACGTGGACGTCCGGGCGAATGCGCTCGAGCAACGTCTCGGGCGTGCGTTCCGAAAACCCGACGACCGCATCGATGCTACGCAGTCCCGCGAGAACGGTGGCGCGATCGGCGAACGGAACGAGCGGACGCTCGGGACCCTTGAGCGCTCGCACCGACGAATCGGCGTTGAGCCCGAGGATCAGCGCGTCGCCCTGCGCGCGCGCCCAATCGAGGTACGCCACGTGCCCGGCGTGCACGAGATCGAACACGCCGTTGGTGAACACCACGCGGCGCCCGCGTGCGCGTTGTTCGTCGCGCCAGCGCGTGGCGGCATCCACGTCGGTGAAGATCGGTGCGGGCTCAACCACGTCCGCTCGTTTCGAGCAACGCGAGAATCTCTTCGGGCGCCGCAGTCGCCGTGCCGAGTTTCTCCACGACGGCACCGGCCGCATAGTTCGCAAGCTCCATCGCGAGCGCGATCGGCGCGCCCGCGGCGAGCGCGAGCGTCAACACCGCGATCACGGTGTCGCCGGCGCCGCTCACGTCGAACACCGTGCGCGCGACCGAGGGAATCGTGTGCCGCTCGCCGCGCGAACCGAAAAGCGCCATGCCGCGCTCTCCGCGCGTGACGACGACGTAGCGGCAGCCGAGCAACTCGAGCAGCGCCGCTCCCGCGCGCTCCAGCGACGCATCGTCCTTAATCGCGATGCCCGTCGCGGCGGACGCCTCGCCGACGTTCGGTGCGACGCACGTGACGCCGGCGAAGAGCGCGATGTTTTTCGGTTTCGGGTCCGCCGTCACGACGGTCGAACCGCGTGCCGCTTCCACGAGCTCGCGTGAAAAGAGTCCCTTCGCGTAATCGGAGAGCACGACCGCATCGTATTGCGGCGCGAGCGTCGCGACGATCGAACAGAGCCGCGCGCGATCGGCGGCGCCGAGCTGTTCCGACGATTCCCAGTCCGCACGCACGACTTGCTGATTGTGCGCGACGATGCGCGTCTTGCGCGTGGTCGGCCGGTCGCGCAACGTGACGATCGCACTTCGGTCGACGCTCGTCTCGTCGAAGAGCGCGCAGACGCGGCGCCCCTCTTCATCGTCGCCGATCGTGCCCGCGAACGCAACGGCGGCGCCGATCGCACGCAGATTGTGTGCGACGTTGCCCGCGCCGCCGAGCGTGTACGAATGATCGCTCACCGCGACCACGGGCACGGGCGCTTCGGGCGAGATGCGCGAGACGCTGCCCCACACCCATTCATCGACCATCACGTCGCCGACGACGAGGACGCGTTTACCGCGCATGCGCTCGAAAAGCGCGCGCGCTTCGACCGTGACGAGCGCGCTATCGGGCAACGACGTGATCCAAGAAAAACCGAACCCCTTCGGCGAACGTGCGCGCGCGATGCAACGGTGGCGGCCCGTCGTAGTTCGGCAACTCGTTGACGAGGATGCCGGGCACGCCGACCGCGACCGCGAGCGCGATATCACTGCCGCGATCGCCGAACACGACGCTATGCTCGAGATCGATGTCGCGCTCGGCGACGGCCTTGCGAACCATGCCGGGCAGCGGCTTCCGGCAATCGCATGCTTCGAGATGCGTGCAGTAGTAGAACGCGTCGAGCGTCGCGCCGCGAACCGCGAGCTCGTCGGCGAGCGCGCGATTGACGTTCACGACATCGGCCTCGCCGAAGAGACCGCGCGCGACGCCGGATTGATTGGTGACGACGATCCGTTCGAAGCCGGCATCGGCGAGCGCGACCAGCGCCTCGGCGACGCCGTCGAGCACGCGAACGCGACGCGGATCGCCGATGAATCCGGAATCTTCCATGAGCGTTCCATCGCGATCGAGAAACGCGGCGGGATTAGCGATCGCGAACCTCCATCGTCATGCGCGTTCGAGGAGCGCCTGCTCGACGAGATCGCAGACGATGTGACCGAGCGTGATGTGGACTTCTTGGACGAGCGCGGAGTAACCGTCGGGCCCCACGAGGCTGATATCCGCGACGTCGACGATCGGTCCGCCGCCGTTGCCCGTAAACGCGATCGTGGTCGCCCCGAGTCGCTTCGCTTCGTCGAGCGCGAGGATCACGTTCTGCGACTTGCCGCTCGTCGTCAATCCGACGACGACGTCGCCCGAGTTCACGAACGCTTCGACTTGCCGTGCGAAGACGCGGTCGTAGCCGTAGTCGTTCGCGATCGCGGTGACCGCGGACGTGTTGACCGACAGCGCCTCGGAGGGCAGGCCACGACGCTCGCGCAGAAAGCGACCGGAAAATTCCGCTGCGAGGTGCTGCGCGTCGGCGGCGCTGCCGCCGTTGCCGCACCACAAAACCTTGCGACCGGCACGAAACGCCGCGATCATCGTGCGCGCGATCCGTTCCGTGACCGCTTCGTAGCGGTCCGCGTCGAGCAATCCGCGACGATCGTCGAGCATCTCGCGAAACGAGCGCCGCGCGGTGCCTACGGTTCGATCCAAAACATCTCCTCACCGAGCGAAACGAGCGCACCGTTTTCCGGCAGAACTCGGCGCACCACGCCCGCGTAATCGCTCGTGATCTCGTTCATCAGCTTCATCGCTTCGAGAATGCACAAGACTTGGCCGACCGCGACGCGGTCGCCCACGTTGACGAACGGCTCGGCTCCAGGCGACGGCGCGCTATAGAAGACGCCGATGATCGGGGCGACGATCTTCTTCGTGTTTGCCGCGGCCGTCGGTGCGGGCGGAACGAACGGCACGGCGGCCGGCGGCGGCGCTTCCGCGACCGCCGCAACCACCGGTGCGTCCGAGCGCATCACGAGTTCGTAGGTCGCATCGCCCGTGCGCACCGTGAGCGCGTCGAGATCGTACTCCCGCACGATCGCGAGCATTTCTTGAAGTGCGTCGCGTTCGGTCATGTCGCTCACGCGGCGGCCTCCGTCGCGCGCGGAAGCGCGCCGTACCAGCGAAGGACGCTCTGCGCCGTCTCTTCGTCGGATGCGGTCGCGGCGAGCGATTCCTGAACGCGCGTCGCGAGGTCGCGCACGACGACGCTCCGGTTCGCAAGCTCGTCGTCGCCGACGATGATCGCGGCGCGGGCGTTCGCACGATCGGCTTTCTTGAAGTGCGCGGCAACCTTACCGTCGCCGTAATCGATCGTGACCGGAAGATCGCCGTCGTGCCGCCGTAGCGCGGCGACGAGCGGAACGACGCGCGTGCGCGCCGCCTCGCCGAGCGCGACCACGGCAATGCCGCGCCGTTCCGGCGCGCCTGCGGGCGCACGCTTCGCGAGAATCATCATGAAGCGTTCGATGCCCATGCCGAAGCCGACACCCGGCGTCGACGGTCCGCCGAGGTGCTCCACGAGCCCATCGTAACGGCCCCCCGCACACACGGTCGACTGCGCGCCGAGATCGTCCGAGATGAACTCGAACACCGTTCGCGTGTAGTAGTCGAGGCCGCGCACGATGCGCGGGTCGACGCGGTACGGTACGCCGATCGCGTCGAGCAGTTCGCGCACCCGGCGAAAGTGCTCGGCACACGGCTCGCAGAGGACGTCGAGCATCGTGGGCGCGCTCTCCACGAGCGCACGATCTTCAGGTGCCTTACTATCGAGAATGCGAAGCGGATTGCGATCGATCCGACGCTGCGAATCTTCGGACAGTCGTTCGCGATGCGGCGCGAAGTGGGCGAACAGCGCCTCGCGGTAGCGTGGCCGGCACGCGGCGTCGCCGATCGAGTTGATCGCGGCCGTAACGGTGAGCCCGTGCGCGCGCAGCACCTCGCTCGCGAGCGCGATCGTCTCGACGTCCGCTTCGGGCCCGGCGTAGCCGAAACACTCGACGCCGAACTGATGAGCTTCACGGAAGCGCCCGGCTTGCGGCCGCTCGTAGCGGAAGATCGGCCCGATGTAATAGAGACGCTGGGGCCCCTGGGCGAGTAAGTTGTGCTCGAGGAGGGCGCGGACCACGGGCGCCGTCCACTCCGGGCGCAGCGTCAGGCTCCGATCGCCCTTATCCTGGAACGTGTACATCTCTTTTTCGACGATGTCCGTCGTCTCGCCGACGCCGCGCACGAAGAGATCCGTCGACTCGAACGTCGGCGTGCGGATCTCCCCGTAGCCGAAACGCCGTGCGATCTCGTGGATGCTGGCTTCGAGGGATTGCCAGCGCGCGCTCTCCGGGGGAAAGAGGTCGGCCGTTCCCCGCGGGGCGGCGATTTTGTTCATCCCGCCCTTCTTCGGCCCACTGCGGCGCGGCTGCCTCCCCGGGCGGCCTTGCCGCGCGGTCGCGCCGTCGCGACGGAACCATCGTGAAAGCCCCGCACATCCGGTCGGCGGCGCCCTGGCTCGCGCTCCTGGCGGTCGCCGCGCTTCCGGGCGACGGGGCGCGGGGGCTCCTCGCCGCGGTCGCCGGCACGCTCTTCGAAGCCGCGCCGTTCTTCGCGATCGCCGCCGTCGTCCCGCACCGGCTCGGCCGCCTCGCCGCACTCGCGGGCTGTGGCTGCGGGCGAGGCGGCGTGCCGGGCGCGCTCGCCCCGGTGGCGGTCGGACTCTGCTGGGTCACCTTCGGGCCGGGGGTGGCGGCCGGACGTGCGCTGGTCGCTCTCGGCGTCGGATACGCGCTCGGGAAGCTCCGACGCCGGGACGCCTCGCACGGGCACGAACCGGGCGATCCATTCGGGGAACTCGCCGTGATCGCGATGTGCGCTGCCGCCGCGTACGGCGTTTCCGAACTCTGCCCCGAGGTAACGGGAACGGCTCTCGGCGCCGTCGCGTTCGGCGTCGCCATAGGAGTGCTCGCGCCGTGTGCCACGGCAGGCGTCGCCCTCGCGTCCGCGAGCGCCGCCCACGCGCCGCTCGCGGCGGCAGCGATCTTGAGCACGAGCGGAATCGTTCCGGGCCTACGGCTCCTGCGAACCCCGCCGGGCGGAGCGGCTCGAGTCGGCGACGGGCGCTTCGCGGCGCTCGCGATCGGAGCCGCCCTCGCGATCATCGCGCTCGCCGGCCCCTCCGGGCTCGTTCACCCGCGGCTGTTGCCGCTCGATGCGCTGGGCGCGCTCGCGGCTCTGACTCTAGCTTTCCGACGAACGCCGTGCGCTAGGCCGGGCCGGGCGATCGCGCTCGCCACCGCGATGCTCGCGGCGCTCGCGTTCGGATCGCCGCAGCCGAACCTCACGGCCGCCGAGACGACGCTTGCCGACGGATACGCGGGCGAAGCCACACGTTTCACGGGTGTCGCGTACGCGGACGGCGCAGCCGCGAACACGCGACTCGTTCGCTTCGCGATCACGTGCTGCCGCATCGACGCGCACGCGATCGCGCTCCCGCTCGATCGTCCCATCCGCGTTCGAAATGGAACCTGGATCGCGGCACGCGGAATTCTGGCGGCTCGAGACGGCACGCTCGTCTTACGTACGAACGAATGGCATGCGATCGCAGCGCCGCGCGATCCATTCGTTTATCGATGATTCACCGAATGTCGGAAGGGCGTCGCACCGCGGATGCGAACGGGCGCCTTCGATGACTCACGCCGCCCGAATTCTTCGAGCGACGTTCGCGATTTCGTTTTCTCTCGTTACCGCGACGCCGTGCTTCGCCGTAACGACGAACGACGCGCCCGTCCCAGGCTCGGCCTACGCATCCGCGATGCGCGCCATCAACCCCCGACTCGCCGAACATCAGAGTATCGCATATGCGACGGCTCTCCTCAGCAATGCGCGGCGCATGCACGTCGACCCGACGCTCGTGATGGCCGTCGTGACCGTCGAATCGCATTGGAACGCAAACGCGATGTCGTACCACGGCGCCGAAGGCCTCGGCCAACTCAAACCGGAGACCGCGCGCGAACTGGGCGTCAACCCGTGGTCCGGCAGCAGCAACATCTTCGGCATCACGGCCTACCTGCACAAACTTCTCGCGTACTTCGCCGACGCGCGCCAACCGATCCGCGAAGCGATCGCCGGCTACAACGCCGGCCCCTACGCGATCCACAACGACGTGATCCCGCAGAACGGCCAGACGCCCGAATACGTGCGCCGCGTCCTCTCGACGTGGCACGCGTTCCGCTCGCGTCTGGGCGCGACGCCCTCGGCCTACGAGGTCGCGGAAACGCTCGATACCCCACGAGCGGTGGCCCACCAACAAGTCGAATACTGGGGCGCCCACTAGCACATCGCGCGGATCAACTATAGGCGACGATCACGCGATCCGGTTGGCTCCCCTTGTATTGGATCCACGTAATTTGCGCATCGCCATCCTTCTCGCGGAGCGGCAGCGGATCGAGGCCGCGCGGCGCCGGGCCATACGTCTTCTTGCCCTCGAAGGTATATTTCGAGCCGTGACACGGACAGACGAATTGCTTTTGATCCGGGAACCAATTCACGCGACATCCCAGATGCGGGCAAACCGAGCTGAAAACGACGAAACCCATGTTGATGACGGGGTACGCAACGGATGCCGGACCCGTCTCGAATAGTTCGGGCCTCGCCGCCTTAAATTTGCTTTCAGATTCGGGATTGAGGGCGATCCCCCAAACAAATTCGTGGAAATCCGCCGGTGGAAAGTAACCGTCCGCGTACTCGAAGTGGAAATTGATCTTAACCGGATCGGTGCTTGCAGAGTGAAGCTGAAGAAACTCGGCAGGCGGCACGTCCGCCCAGACGCCTTTTCCAGCGTCGCCTCTCACGATCGATTCCGGCACGAGCGATCCCGCGAGCGGAACGGTCAGAAAGAGACCGATCGCGCCGCCAACGGCCACCGTGGCCCTGGCCAGGAAAATCCGCCTCGATTGTTCTTCTGGGCTGTTATCGTCGTGGAAAGATGTTGCTACGGACATGCTTGCCTCCTCGAACATGAGATGGACATAACACAACGCCGATTTTGCGGACTCGTTCTTTCCTTAATCCAACGACCAAATCTTCGTCGGCCCTCGGAAATCGCCGATCGTTTTCAGGATCGGGCGGCCTCCGACATACCCGTCGCGATCGCAGCACGTGCGAGGCGGACATCGGCACAATCGGCGTCCGGGCCGACGAAGCGATCGATCAGACGCTGGACGTCGGCGCACGCGGACCGCATCGCTTTTTCCGAACGCTCCACGTAGAGCGTCCGTTGCACCGATGCGCGCAGCTCGAGCAGAAGGGCGCCCGACGCACGCGCGTGTGCGACCGCGGTATCGAGGCATTCGAGCGCCCGTGCGGTATCGCCGTCGGCGGCGATGACGCGGGCGAGCGCGATCGAGATCTCGGGTTCCGCAATGCATCCGCCAAGTTCGGCCGCATTCGCGAGCGTGCGTTCCAATCGTTCGCGCGCGACGGTCGTTTCGCCAAATTCGAAGTCGGCAAGCGCGAGCGACACGTGGTACACCGGACGCCAATTCGCCGGGACCGCGTTCCTCGGATCGTCGAGCACCCTTCCGAGCATCGCGATGCCTTCCGCACGCTGACCGAGTCCGGCAAGCGCAGCCCCCACGATGACCGTCGAGAATGCGAGCGGCATCGAGAATTTCCTAGACTCCGCGATTGCCAAACTTTCGCGAGCGAGCGTGAGTGCCGATTCGAATTCGCCGAGCAAATTGAACGCGCAAGCCGCGTGCTGAAGCCCGACGCATTTCGTAAACGGATGATCGAGACGCGCGACGAGGGCGTTCAGTTTTTCGATCCACGCTCGACCCTCCGCGATGCGCCCCGAGAGAACCAGGCTCTGCGCGCCGAAACCGAGTCCGCAAACACCGGAGTCGTGGCCGCCGCCGAATTTCGTTACGTGCACGTGATGGCGCTCCGGATCGTAAATTGCCACGCCACGTTCGCTCGCTTCGAGCGCGCCGCGCACGTCCCCGACCGATCCGCTCACGGCCCACGACGCGTGGAACGCTTCGAGCGACAGATCCGGATCGCCGAGGCGCTCGGCAAGCGCGAGCAGCTTCTTCGAGCGCTCGATCGCGAGCGACGTGCGACCGCTCATATAATCGCAGAAGCACGCGCCGTTGAGTGCCGTGAACGTCGCCGCGTTCTCGGGCAGATCGCGGCTTAGCGCGAGCGCTCGCTCGTAGGCGTCGCGTGCCGTCTCGCTGCGGCCCCCTTCGAGCACGCAGTAGACGACGCCGGCGAGGTTGCGTAGGTCGACTTCAAGCGCGCCGTCGACGAACGGCAAGCGGTCGAGAAGCGCGATCGCCCGCCGAACGTGGGCGCTCGCTTCGCGGTAGGCCGAGCGCGCGATCGCTTCGTCGGCGGCCTGCCGCCAGTACGGGATGGCATCAGCGGCGCGACCGGCTTCCTCAAAGTGATGTGCGACGATTTCAGGTTCGGCATCCGCTGCGACCGCGCCGGGGTCGGCGAGCGCGCGAGCCGCACGCAGATGCAGTTCCGCTCGGCGTGGTCGTAGCAAACTTTCGTACGCGACGTCTCGAACGAGCGCGTGTTTGAAGACGAACTTCGTGCCGGACGAGCCTTGCCGATGCACGAGTCCGCTCGCCAAGATGCGATCGAGCGAAGGACGGAGCGCATCGAAGCTCCGCTCTCCAATCGCCGAGAGCAGTTCGAGCGAAAACTCACGTCCGACGATCGCGCCGAATTGCGCGACTTCACGGTCGGCGCTCAAGGCATCGAGACGCGCGGTTAACGCGTCGCGTAGAGAACCAGGAATCGTAGCCACTGCCGCACCCGTGGTCGACGACTCGATAATGGATCGCGTCAACTCCTCGACGAAGAGCGGAACGCCGTCGGTGCGTTGGACGATCTCGGCGAACAGATCTCGCGGCAACGAACTACTGGCGGCGATTTCGGCCACCATCGCCTCGACCGCGCGACGTTCGAGCCGATCGATGGTCAAGCTCGTAACGTGTCCGTAGCGCGCCCACGGCGATTCGAATTCCGGTCGCGCCGTCGCGACGACGAGCACCCGATCGTTCGCGATCGTCTCGATGAGTTGTGTGAGCCATTCCAGCGTGGTTGGATCGACCCAGTGGAGATCTTCCACGACGAGTCGCACCGCGTTATGGCGTGCGAGTTGCTCGATACTTTCGTGCAGCGAGCGAAAAACGAACGCCTTACGCTGTTCGACGGATAGCGAACGCGCGCTTGGCGATTGCTCGGCGTCCTCGAGCCCGAGGAGGAGCGCGAGCGCGTCGACGGTTTCCGATCTCGCTCCCGGCGAGCGATCGTTGAAGGCCGTGAGTTTGGCGAGCCTTTCCGACGTCGAATCCATCGGCTCGATCTCCGCGGCACCCTCGATGAAGTCACGAATCGGCTGTAACGCGCTTGCCGAATAGTGCGGCGCGCACTGAAGACGGATCGTCGTCCAACGCTTCTCGCCGTCGAACGGTTCGGCGAGAAACTCCTCGATGATGCGCGACTTACCGACCCCGGCATCGGCGACCAGGAGCACGACGTGCCCTTCGCTCGCGGCTGCGAGCCGCGCGCGATCGCGCAGCAATCCGATCTCGAAATCGCGGCCGACGAAACGCGTCGTCGCCCCGCGATGCAGTGCGAAGCGGCTCGTGCCGCGCCGCTCGCCGTCGACCCGCCACAGCGGGACGTCGTCGCCGACGCCTTTGATCGGCCGTTTCGGAAGATCGGTGAGTGCGAACGTGTCGGCGAGGAGTTGTCGCGTTGCGGTCGTGATCACGACGGTTTCGGGTGCGGCGACCGACTGCAGGCGCGACGCCAAGCTCGGCGTGCTGCCGACCACGGACATTCGGTCGCGGGTCGAACCGACGAGGTCGCCGACGACTTCCGTCCCGGTCGCGATGCCGGCGCGCGTTTGCAAACGCAGGTCACCCGGGAACACGAACTCGCGTACGGCGGAGACGAGGTCGAGCGCGCACCGAACCGCCCGTTCCGCGTCGTCTTCGTGCGCGCGCGGAAAGCCGAACTGCACCATGACGCCATCGCCGAGGAATTGAGCGACCTCACCACCGTGCCGTGCGACGACGTCGCTGCAAAGGTCGTGATACGCCTTCATCGTCGCGCGCAAATCTTCGGGATCGAGGCGACCGGCGAGTTCCGTGGAGCCGACCACATCGCAGAAGACGAACGAGAGTTGGCGACGCTCTCCATGCTCGTCACGACGTGCCGGCGTCGTGCTCGCGAGCGGCGCGGACGTGCCTTCTTTGAGAGCGCGCAGAATGCGCTTGCGATCGCCGAGCGTCACGCCGAGCTTCTCGAGGTCGCCGTCGGTGAGCTCGGGTAGGATTTCGAGATCGATGTCGGCAGCGACGAACGCGTCCGCATAGCGCTGCCAACCGCGCTCCGAGAGCCACGACGTGACGGACTGCGTCATCGCAAAATATCCATGAGGAGCATGGTTAGCTTCGCTCTCGGCTTAGGCACGTTCCCGCGTTGTTGGAGGGCGGGCCTCTCAGTCGGCGTCTTCGAGATGGCGTAGGTAACGTTCGGGCGCGTTCAAGAAATCGCGCGTCACGCGGACGTGTTCGAGTTCCTCGTAGGGCGTTTCAACGAAGCGGTCGCCGTCGATCAGCAAGATGGATGCGCCGGGTAGTGCGGCGAGCATCGGGGAATGCGTTGCGATGACGAACTGCGAGCCGGCTCGTACGCTCGAGCGCAGCATCACCATGAGCGCCAGCACGCGCGTTGGCGAGAGCGGCGTCTCGGGCTCGTCGAGAAAATACAACCCCTTTGGGACGAGCCGGCCGCTAAGGATCCGTACGAACGCTTCACCATGCGATTGTGCGTGCGGGTCGACGCCATAGCGCCGCGCGAGGTCTCGCCGCTCCCCGCGAAGCGAGCCCGCCGCGCGGCGCTTTCCACCGGCCGCGTCTCCTTCGGCCTCCCCCTCCGCATCGATTTCCGCCGCCATCGCTTCGAGTTCGGCCATCTGCGACTCGACGCGGCGGCCGAAACCGAGCGCGTCCTCCGCGCGAAAGAACAGTCGCGCCGACGGCGGCCGATGCGCGGCGTTCGTGAGCGTCAGCGTATCCGCGAACGCTCGCGCGCCCGCGAACGTCGTGTCGCTCGCGAGGTCGGTCGCGCCGACGGCGACGGCATTCGACGCGATCGCGAGGGCCTCGAGGAACGTGGACTTTCCGCTCCCGTTCTCTCCCATGACAAACGTGACGGCCGAGCGCAAACGCACGTCGCGAAAGGCCGCGAGCAGCGGGACGCTCCACGGGAAGTCGTCGCCCGAAGACCCCGTGCCGCGGACCGCCGCGAGAAAGAAACCGGACGCGACGCCGCTCGCCTTCGCTCGCGCGCGCGCCACGTCAGTGCAAGAAGTAGCGGTGCGACGAAAAGACGAGGGCGATGCCGAGTCGATCGGCCGCCGCAACGACTTCCGCATCGCGGATCGAGCCTTCCGGTGCGATCACCGCGGAACAGCCCGATTCGACCGCAGCCTCGAGACCGTCCGCAAACGGAAAGAATCCGTCGCTCGCGCACGCCGCGCCGGCGGCGAAGACACCCGCGCGCTCGCCCGCGATACGGACGGCGCTGACGCGATTGGTCTGACCCGCGCAGATGCCGCGCGTGATCGCGTCGCGCGCGACGACGATACCGTTCGATTTCACGTGCCGCACGACATCCCAGGCGAAACGGAGATCGCGCCATTCGTCGGCACTCGGCTGCCGTGCCGACGCGACGCGCCACACCTCGGGCGCCGCATCCGGATCGTCATCTTCGGCGAGCACGCCGCCGAGCGCGCTACGCACGCGCAATTCGCGCGCGAGGCGTTCGGGCAGCTTCGTATCGTAGCGGATGATGCGCAGATTCTTCTTACGGCGCAAGCGCGCGAGCGCGTCGTCGTCGAAGGCGGGCGCAGCGACGATCTCGAGAAAGAATTCCGCGAGCGCGTCCGCGGTGGCGAGATCGACGGTCCCATCGAGCGCGATGATGCCGCCGTACGCCGAAACCGGATCCGCTTCGAGCGTCGCTGCAACGGCATCGTACGCGGAGACGCGTTCGGCGACGCCACAGGGAACCGTATGCTTCACGATCGCCGCACGCACGACGCCGCGTTGCGCGTCGGGAACTTCCCGCACGAGGAGACGAAGCGTCGCATCGAGGTCGAGCAGATTGTTATACGAGAGCGCCTTGCCGCCGAGTTGTTCGGGCAGCCGGTCCGTGCGCGCCAGATAGAACGCGGCGCGCGACTGCGGATTCTCGCCATAGCGCAGCGACGATGCGAGCGGAATCGTAAGGGCGAGGGAGCCCGGCAGTTCGCTTGCGATCAAGCCCGCTTCGAGGTAGCGCGCGATCGACGAATCGTATTCCGCGGTGCGCTCGAACGCGCGCGTCGCGAAGCGCCGTCGCAGCGCGATGTCGGTGTCCCCGCGCGTCTCGCGAACCGACGCATATTGATCGGGATCGACGAGGACCGACACGTGCGCGAAGTTCTTCGCCGCGGCGCGAATCAGCGAGACGCCGCCGATATCGATCTGCTCGATCGCCTCTTCCAGCGTCGCACCCTCGCGGGCGACGGTCGCCTCGAACGGATAGAGATTGACCACGACGACGGAGATCGCCGGAACGCCGTGTGCGAGCGCTTCCGCACGGTGCGCGGGGTTTTCGCGGTCGGCCAGAATCGCGCCGAACACGCGCGGGTGCAGCGTCTTGACGCGCCCGTCGAAAAGCGATGGAAAACCCGTGAGCTCGCCGACATCGAGCGCCTCGACGCCGTTGGCAAGCAAGTGCTGCCGCGTGCCGCCCGTAGCATAGATGGGCATGCCCGTCGCCGCGAGATCGCGTGCGAGTTCCACGACGCCGGTGCGATCGTACACCGAGAAGAGCGCCGCCTCTCGCCGCAACGCCTCAACCGGCAAGAACGGGTTCCGCGACGAGCTCGCTCTCGACCGTGCCCGGCGTGAGATCCGCCGAGATCACGCTCGAGATGCCCGGCTCGCGCATCGTCACGCCGTACATGCGCGCGGCGAGCTCCATCGTCTTCTTGTTGTGCGTCACGATCAGCAGCTGCGCGCTCGACCCGACCTCGCGCACGAGCCCCGAGAAACGTTCCACGTTCGCGTCGTCGAGCGCCGCATCGACCTCGTCGAGCAAGTAGAACGGCGACGGCTTCACGCGGATCAGCGCGAAGATCAGCGCGGAGGCCGCCATCGCGCGTTCGCCGCCGGAGAGCGCCGTGAGCGACATCATCTTCTTGCCGGGCGGCTGCACGGAGATCTCGATGCCGGTCGCTGAGAGATCCTCGGGCTCCGTCTGCCACATCTTCGCTTCGCCGCCGGGAAACAGGCGCGCGTAGACGCTTTCGAATGCCTCTTTGACGAGCGCGAAGGTCGCGTTGAACTGCTCTTGCGACGATGCTTCGATCTCGCGAATCGAGGCGAGCAGCGTTTCGCGAGCGCGCGAGAGATCGTCGAGTTGCTCTTTGAGAAAGCGCTCCCGCTCGGCGAGCTCTTCGATTTCGGCCTCGGCGTTGAGGTTCACGTTTTGCAGTCGCGCGAGTTCGTCGCGCAAACGCGCGATTTCCGGCTGGAACTCGCCGCTCTCGTTCGCGTAGCGCGCTTCGACGTCCGCGCACTCTTCGGCGGTTGCCGGATTCTGCGCGAACTGCGCGGCGAGCATTCCGAGTTCGGCGTCGATCTCGGCGAGCCGCACGCGACCGCCTTCGCTCGCGGTAGCCGCATCGCGCTCCGCATTCTGTGCGAGCCGTACGTCGGATTCGAGCCCCGCGGAACGCGCTTGCGCGGCATCGCGCTCGCGCCGCGCGGCCTCGTGCCGCGCGTCAGCCTCGGCGACCGCCGTGCGCGCCGTAGCGAGCGCGTGCTCCGATTCCGTAAGGCGATCCGCGAGAGCTTCCAGCTCGGCCGTCATCGTTTCGCGCGCCTGCGCCGCGCGCTCGCGATTCGCGTCGAGCAACCCGAGGCGCCCGCGCGCGCCGTCGCGCCGCGCGACGAGCGACGCGACCGCTTCGCGCGCGCTCGCGATCTCGCTCGTGACCGCGCGCTCGGCATCTTGCGCGCGCGCGATCGTCTCGCGCGCTTCCGCAAGCGACGCTTCGAGCCGGCCGCGCTCTTCCGACGCGGTCGCCGGGTCGAGACTCGGACGATCGAGCGTTGCCAGCCGCTCGCGCGCGGCCGCGGTCTCGCGGTCGCGTTCCGCCGCGCGCTCGAGGATTGCGGAGACTTCGCTCGCGAGACGCTCGCGCTCGAGGTTCAACGTCTCCGCACGCGCGACGGCATCGCGCAACTTCACGGCGAGCTCGTTCTGCACGCGATGCGCCTCGTCGCGTTCGCGCGTGGCGGCCGCCAACTCATCTTCGGCGCCGGTCGTCGCGCGCTCCGCGTTCTCGAGATGCACGCGCAGCTGCGGCAGCGCTTCCGAGAGCGTGCGCGCTTGTGCGCGCCGGGAAAGGATCGAACGCTCGCGTTTGTAGCGCCCACCGGTCATCGCGCCACCGCCGCGAATTTCGTCGCCGTCGAGCGTTACGATCGCGTCGCGGAACGACTGCGTGCGCACGAGCTTCACGCCGACGTCGAGCGTTTCCACGACGAGGATGCGCCCGACGAGGAACGACACGATGCCCGCGTAACGCGGCTCCGTCGGCTCGACGAGGGCATGAGCGTAGCCGATCACGCCGGGCTCGCGCGGCGCTTCGTTCGCGTTACGTCCGGCGCGGTTGCCGAGCGTATCGAGCGGAAGAAACGTCGCGCGGCCCGCTTCGCGCGAACGCAGATACGCGATCGCGCGCTCCGCATCTTCGGCGCGCTCGGTTACGATATTCGAAAGCGATGCGCCGAACGCGATATCGAGCGCGCGCGCGTATTGTTCGTCGACGCGAATCAAATTCGAAACGACGCCGTGGATGCCGGCGAACTCGCCGCGCTTGTGCGCTTCGAGGATCGCGCGGGTGCCGGGAACGTGACCTTCGAGGTTCGCCTCGAGCTCTTCGATCGTGTGCAGTCGCGCTTCGGCGCTCGCGAGTTCGCTCGTCGCCGAACGATACGCCGCCTGACCGTCGGCGAGCGCCTGCGCGGCCGCAACGGCGCGTTCGTCCGCTTTC
>Ga0116227_10009042_pt1 | contig 18322 bp, 11 predicted proteins | sample S1TSphgellanicum_FD_89693 | JGI IMG/M metagenome (GOLD analysis project Ga0116227, IMG submission 89693) | Host-associated microbial communities from peat moss isolated from Minnesota, USA - S1T2_Fb - Sphagnum magellanicum MG | ecosystem: Host-associated > Plants > Peat moss > Unclassified... | reverse complement strand
GGCCCGGACTCGGGAGTAAGCCACCACCTTACTCCCTATAGTATTCTCTGCGGCTGGTCGCCGAGGCTACATCCAAATGGCACATTTTGTTGGGATTCCCGAAATGGAGTCCCGAAACTGTCCCGGCTGGACTCCCGGAACGTTGAACGGCCATAACTCCTCGTCCCGAACTTGGATCGGGACGAGTCCTGAATCAAAGTTGTAGCTCTCGTCCAGAGCTTTCCAACGCCATGTCGCACTCTTCAAGGCGACATCGGGAAGAGGTCGATTCCCGACTTTTAATGGTCGGGAGTCAAACTGCCAGTTTGACTCCCGGCCTTTCTTTTGCCCATAACTTGGGCTACAGATGTCCGAATTGGCAATGTGAGGCCATTTTCGATATTTACGTTTCAAGACCTTTTCAATGACACCAAGAACGCCTCAATGCGAGGTGTTTTGGGCCTTGCTATTGAACTCTAAACATTCGGGAGTCCCGGAGGACTCCAAACCTCCAACTTTTCCAAGTGTTGGGCTTCACCCCCACACTTGGCCAAAGTGGGGTTGCAACATTACCTCTTCAAAGAAATAAATTGTTGATGACTAAAACCCTAATCAAAATAGGCACATTACTCATTGTTCAAGAAGACATTTTCACATGATGGGAGAGGGCAATTGTGTTTGAAACCTATTGAATTGCCTTCGCTAGCCACTTCCCTTTTTATCTCCATTGCTTTCATTTTTTTTTGCTCCTTGTTCTTCAAAGATTTCCAAAGAACTATAATTCTTTTCAATAAGGATGTTTAAAGCATGTCAATTTTTTGAAGATTGAATGACAATGATGCCCCAATTGTTGATTTCCTTCTAATATTCAATGTACTTTGATGGACTTCCCCTTCACACTCCATGTTTGGTGAATCACAACATATGTTTTTATTATTATTTATTTAGTGCAAAAAGTAACCACTTTGAGTGAAATTAACTTTTATTGGGTTCCAAAATTTGATCCATAAATAGAGTTCTACAATCCAGGGTGTGGAAACATTCTTGAATTGAAAGTACTTAAGATACGTTTTAGTAATAACATTAAGAATCAAGTTCATTATGTTCATTGCATGGTTATAAATTGATTGATGGATTCAACTTAGAATTCTTATGATAAATTGTAATTAATATATAAGAATAGTTAATACCCATAGCGATATTTGGCACAATACACATTATCTAATCCTAAAATAGGTGTGCACTATAATAATGTCTAATGTCTACATAAATCATTATATCTATTTTAGCTCCATGTTGTTGTGTGTCGCCAATGATGATCAATTGATCAATTAATGAAAAAAAAAATTGATTTCAATGTGAAAACTAAGTTCCATTTTGAATGAACGTATTAAATGACATTGCATGCAAATTAAATTCAATTGAGTTGAATTCAATTGAAAAGAAATGGGATCCAAATTCATGGAGAAGGTATCGAAAATCTACTTGTGAATATGGTGTTATGAAAAAAAAACTTTAGAAAGACACATTTTCAAAAAACACAATTCCATGGCAAAATGGTTGAAGGAGTTGGTCTTAAAAATTGAAGTATTGAAAATACCAAGGGTTCAAATCTCTTTCCATTCGTGAGTGGGGTAATTAATTAACTATTTCCGAAAAAAAATTCATTTTTTTCGGTAACCTTTAAAGATCTTAACCTTGTGTAACCATTTTTCACACATAGCATGTGCAAAAACATGATATATATATATATATATATAATCATTATTTACAATAATTCATTCAAAAAGCCATGGTCTTCGGCTTTCAACTCTTAGCATGGTAGTTTTTGCCCTTAGTAATAGGTAATAGCCCTAAAAGTTTAAAGAGAGTTTGACCTAGCAAGGCAACACATAAATCATCACACTATTTTTGCCTTAACTTAAAGCACAGTGCTGAGCCATACAACAGTCTTTACTTGAGAATGTGCTATATAGATTCCAATTTGAAAATGTCCAAGTGGTGACTATAACTCATGAAACCTAAAGTTGTGTTATTTAAACTGAATCCAATGAATCATGATCATTGGAATTTTATGATATGAATTTTATAACACATTGTTTAAATGCACCTTACTTGGAAATGACATGTTTAGCTTGGCTTTAAGAAAATTCTACAAAACACATATCTCTATTTATGCTCATGGTAAAACACCTCAAATAAGGGGAATGTGTCCAAAATTCACCTTTATTCCTCTAGTCAGTTTCCTTCATCCTTGCTTATTATCATCCACACTTTAAACAAAATTTCACCAAACCAATGATCATTAAACATGAGGTCAAAATCAATAGGAAATTCAACATCAAGCTATTGTTCATTTTTCACAAGAACACATGGAGTCTCTTGCAATCTAATGTTAACACTTGACATAAGTCCACTGTGTTCATAAACAAATACAGATCAATTAAAATTGTGGACACATGACACCACTTCTTTCAAGTTCTCCACAAAATTTTCACTTTGGAATAAAAAATGTAGCACAACAAAATCAAAACACAACAAAAATTAAAGAAGCTACAAGTGTATTAGTCATGTTATGTAGTGGTCCCAATCACAAATAGGGTGAAAGTGCACCTTTGAAGGAAATTTAATCATAGACTTGGATCTTTTAAATAATCCTTTTAGGTCAAAGACAAATGAGAGACAAAGAGAAAGAAAGAAAAGTGAAGGAATGAATGAACAATAAATAAAGATGGATAAAGAAGTCTTAAGGGAATCGAGGTATGAGTAATCAGCGAAGAAGAAGCTTGCGATCTTGAGTAGACTTTGACAAGGGGCTATTCTTGTTGTTGCCAATAGTTTGGTTTTTGGTTGTTTGTTGTGACGGGTTTAAGTTGAAAAATAATACCTAACTTTTGTAAGGGCTTCAATTAACTTGGGTCCAAAGAATTTTGGATTCGAGAGAAATGCAGGTAATTTCAATGACAAACCTTGTGTGGCCAAGCTTTGGGTTAATAAACAAATAAACAAGTGTAAACCTTAATTACAATTTTTAGAAAGCATGAAAAATAGCTACCATGCAACTCGCCCTCTTAGATCTTAACCTTGAACCTTGGGGAGACTATGCTTTAGGTGAAAATCAACCTTCTAAGTTGAAGGTCACAAGTTTGTGGTATTTTGAGTGTTGTAGTAGTTATGGTCCTTAAAAGACAAGCCACAAAAAAAAGGCCACATATATGGATCTTGTTTTCCTTTAAAGGTCACAGAAGTGGATCATGTTTTCCTTTAAAGGCCACTTTGTATGGGGTAACCGGTCCACTAAAGGAAGGTATTTTTAAAAAGAATTTTTTTTTTCCCCTTTGTATCTAGTTTGTGACATAGGTGGACAGTGGGAACCAGGCAATAGGGAAATTTTTTTGAGAGTAATAATACTTGTTATTAAAAGGTCCCTCCAAGGTGAAGAAAGGCCAATGCAACATAATATACATAATTCAATGTTGGGTCAGCCAACTAACCATCTGGCCAAGAGTGCCATGGTGCATCCTATAAGTGTGTGAAAACATAGTAAAATTTCCACCACAAAGTTAGGTATCACTTGAAAATTTGTTGTACATAGCTTTTGAAGTGGATTGAATTTCTTGTGAAGAGAGTAACCAATCCACTAAAATTATTTTTTAAGAAATTTTTGTGTGGCATTGCTTGTATATATAAGGTCTTACAGGACTAAGGACAAGGAATGAAACTTGTAATATTTTGGTATTAAGGTGTCTATGTTGTGTTTAACCCAACAGAGTAATGATTGTGATCCTCCACCCCATCATCCATGTAAACCACAAACCAGCTACTAATTCTCCCTTCTATTATAACAAACCACACACCACCTACTAGTTCCCTTTATTGATCCGCAATCCTTTGTTCGAATGTGGGGCACCAACCTTACATTTTCCCAAACCCCCTTGATCTTGCACAAATAGGATATTTTCCCCCTTCCACTCTATCAACTCCTACACTTACCCTTGACATAAGAAAAAATCTTATCTTTTTTTACTATTTAAATTCATTAGGTTTTTAATGAAATAGGACAAAATTGATTAATATGCAACTTGTATAGTTTTGGTAAAAAAGGACAAATTTATTAGGAAATTTTTAAAAATGTTTTTAAATCATTTTGAATAGTTGCATGTTGCAATTGATAAATTTTAATTAAGAAATTATGACATGGATATACAAGGTCCCAAGTTAATATGACATGGAATAACATGCCATTTCATCATATAACTTTTTCATTTTTAATTTATTTTTTGGATTGTAAAGTCATGAATTACATTTTTATCACAACATGCCATGACAAATTTACATGCCATGAAAAAAATTGAAGTTATTATTTTATTTTTTTGACATTTTTTGACAAAAATCTTTAATTTTGTTAGCAAATTTTTTTGACATCATTTAAGCATGATGTACATGTTTGCCACCATGATGTATATGTTTGTAAATTATATTTGTACAACATACATTTAAGAATGCAACCATCAAGGATTAAACCCACAACTTCATGGATACACACTAAAGTCTTAACCACCAAACTAATTCAAAATTTTATGAATAAAGATGAAAAAAATTAACTTTATCATGTTTGGCATGAAAAAAATTCAAATTTTAGGGCAAATCCATCCTTGGGTGGTACCACTAGGAACCACCTCAAGGAATAGTTAAAGAACCAAAAACAACCAAATCATTTTTCTAAGCCTTTTTTGGTTAAATGTTTTCACAATTATAAATTATTATTATTTCATGTTTATCAATTGCATGTTTTAAGAAATAACTTGAAGTTTATTTGGGAATTTTAAAAATTAGAAATTTGGAAAATTTTATATTATTAATTAAAATCACCCCTTAAAATATCAATAGCTTTAAATTTGGAAATTCATAACTAAATCATATTTAATCAATTAATTGCCAAATAGAAACTTAAAATAAAATGATTTTCAAATTACCTTAAAAAGAAAATTCATAAATCATGTTCCAAATTTGTGTTCATGACTAAAAAGTTCAAGGGAAAAAATAGGTGCAACGTTTTTAAATTTTTTAATAAATGCAATGATTAGGAACATCAAAATACACAATATTTTTGAAAGTATTGAGATTTCAAAATGTATGAAACCTAATAAATGTATTACAAAACATAAATTTATGAAAATGTTCATTTAAGTGTTTCGTATGATTTTTCAAAGTTTGATGGGTCCAAAAAAATCAAGGTGTGACGTTCCTAGTGATACCACCCAAGGACAAAAAGCCTTTTTAACATACATTTTCATTTGCAAATTGTATTGAAATGTTACAAATGAAAAGATGATTTTGAAGCTTATTCAATAATTTATTAAGACAAATTATTATAATTTACAAAAATTAAATTTACAACATGAGAAAAACCTTAAAATAACATTTCATGAATAAATCAACAAATATTGTTTTGTTTAAATCGAACCAAATCTTTGTAAATTCAATTTGAATTCAAAAATGGATTTATTAATTTTTTATAAAAATTTTAATTACATAAAATATGTCTAGTTTTTGAAAAATTGCAAGTTTTTATTTTCCCCAATATGATTAGGTATAAATTTATTTATTTATTTTTATGATGTTGTTAAATGGTAATCATCCATAGGAAGTTGCCACATTTGGTTATAGTCAAGTTATGTAGTTGGAACATATATTAACCATAATATTTAATTTGGTGAAATTTTGGGTTTAAATAGTTTGACTAATCCCCCCTTTCCCCCAACCAACATATTTTCTTGGTTTCAAATTTTCTTACTTTTGTAATTTTTTTGGGAAAGAAATGGAAAAAATAAAATGCAAATTCAAGGAGAAATGTAAACAATAAAAAACTCACCAAAAATTTGGGATTGGAAATTTGAATTTTTTTTTTAACTCCTCATAATTAAAATTTTTAAATTAATTATAATAATTCCAACCTTAAACACATAGAAAATTCGAACATCAAAATTATTTGAAAAAATTTAAGCTCGATCTTTAAAATCATCATAAACCTTATCCAATGTTTTTGAAATTTTAAAATAAATATTAATCATGTAGCCAAAGGTGTGATGAATTTTCACCATTTTGCAAACATAAAAAAAGCCATCAACATCAACAAAAGATTTTTTAATCTTTTAAAGATATATATATATATAATTCCACAATGGGTTTTAAGACTTGTAATCAAAATATAAAAATATTGTAATCAATAATGTATTCAAAAAAATAATTACAATTTACAAAAATTAAGTTTAAAAGGTTAAAAATTTGAAATTTCATGTCATGAATAAATCTACAATTGTTTTTTGTTTAAATCAACCTAAAATCTTTATAAATTCAATGTCAATGCAAAGATGTGTTCATTAAGTTTTTTTTAATTTTATTTTCAATCCATAAAATATGTCCAATTTTCTGTGGAATTGCAAGTTTTTATTTTCCCCAATATGATTATGTACAATTTATTTATTTATTTTTTTGATGTTGTTAAAATTGTAATCATCCACTAAAAAATTTGCCACATTTAGTCACAAATAAGTTTTATAATTAGAAAATCGTTTAAATCATTAAATATTATGGTTATTTACTATATTTTATTGTAAAAATTTAACAATATATCTTTTAAATTTGAAAAAATTCCAAAAAAAATCTTTATCAATGTTGTTGCCCCTTTAAATTGGTAATAATTGGTCACAAGACAAAACATTAATTAAGTAATCAATATAACCTTTTAATTATCAAGACCATATTTGTTTATTAAAATGAATTATACATGAATACAAATAATTAATTACCTAACCTTGTTAAAAGATGTTTAACATGTGGACCTTTTCCTTAAGATGGGTGATGTTAAGGTAAAATTTGAAATCCTAATTCATTGCTTCATGCAATGGCCGTCATATTTTTTACGATGCACACCTTCTTCTTCCACCTTTGTAAAAACCTTTATTTCTTTTGATTCATCCCTTTTTCAAATGTTTGGGCACCTCTTGGGTCCTGGATCCTTTGATAGCTTAGGACTTTTAACCCATAAACAATCCTCTTTCACAATAACCTTTGGTGGCATTGGGTTCATACCAATAGCCACCATCACCCTAACAACCTATTTAAAAAGTTGGGCCCTTGTAATTTCAATCATAATTATTAAGTTTATGGTTGATCAATGTTTCATCTTTCTTAAAATCTTAACTCGAGTTGACAATAACACCTTCCCTTTTCAACAACATTTCAAAGCAACATGCAACCTTTTATTGTCCCTAATTCATGCATGTTTTCTTCCATTTGAATAACTCATCGAACAACAAAATGGTTCAACTTTAAGATTCCATCTTGAAGCATTTCCACCATCATATTTTTTCCAACATGTTTTTCGACATGATATTTAAAGCCCATCATGTTCAAATTTTATAATGTTTTGACTCAAAGGTAATCGCTTGGTTTACAATTTGACCAATCTTCTTAGCCTTTTGATTATATTCCCCAATTTTTTTCATAGTGTTTCAAACGCAACTTGAATTATTCCATCCCTCAATTGCAAGTATCTTTCGATGCATGTGCACACATCCCATCGACCTTATGAGTATCCACTTTTTATGTTGCATTCATGGCAACAAATGCATAAGATCCCATGATGTAGTTTACAACACCTTTGTTGTCATTGTGTGACATGCTAACTTTAACATGGGATACAAATAATTACATGCGTTTCCTTCAATCATGTTCAATTTCTTTTGTCGACAACCCAACATTGTGTTCACCAAAAATAACATGTGTTCACTAGTTGATGTTGTCATTGGTAACCATACTTAAACATATTTACTCCCTTGATTTTGCACAACTCAAGAATTTGCTACTTCCGATGCAATTCAAGCCAAAAAAAAGAGCTATCATAACTAACACCTCACTGATTAATTCCTCTATTTAATAATTAAAATATTTGAATATTTACACCAACAAGCTGATGTGTTTTTGCACAATTGTGCCAATGCCATTTGGAGCTTGAAAAGGCCAAAGGGCCCTCATCTTTTTGTCTTGATTATTTTTTTTCATCAAAATTTTTTAATCACATTACCAAGGATGCCAATATCTTCCATCTTAAGTTGGGCAGTAGCCATAAACCTAGCTATTTCCTGACTTCCACCCCTTCAAGACACACCTCTCATCGTTACGGTCAACCTATTGCAAATGGTCAATTTTTGACTTGGAGAAATACAACCGACATTCTACAGGCGACTAGTTTTCGACATGGAGAGATTTTGACATCTAGTGTGAGCTAACTTCACATCCTGTAAATTCTCCCTTTCTCCTTTTTCTTATTCCTTTGTACATTTTCCAAATCTATGGTGTGTTAATAAATTAAGTTTCGCAGGGTTGCATCATTAAATGCTGTGGACAAAGGACTTAGAGTAGCTCCTAAGTAAACATGGAATCTGATACAAATGTCTTCAATCTCGTGATAAATTGTTTTCATGTGTCGGGTTGACATTTCAAATCCAGGAAGAGCGGCCTGGGACAGCAGAGCTTGAGCATGAGGGGGCCAATTGGGTCATTAGAGCATCTCCGCCCCACTCTGGCTAACAGCCCTTTCCATTAAATCTTGCAGCAAGATAGCATAAATCCAGCTGGGCTCCTATATTGATGTCCATTGTGCAGTGGTCATTTTAACCCCTTTAAAAGCTTTTTTGGACCATGGATTTGGACAGTGACTATTACTCGTCCATATGTAAAGACATAAATGGTCGTTTATGTTTAAAGGGGCTTCAATGACCTTCATTTTAGAATTGAATAGCATTTCTTGTTTACAGTTTTGGGGGGTGGAGATGCTCTTATATCGATACACTTGCGTGCATACCAAGAATAAAAAGTGCCATAACACCTTGTGTCGGTAAAAATGTGCAAAATCGAAGTGTAAAATCTTAGTGCAATTTGATAATCTTATTGCACTTTGCTCAAGAGTCTGCTATTGTGCGATTTGTGGTCTGTTGTTGTGGCATACCTTGCCCCTCTCTTGTGTTGAGGGCCTTGGCTCCTTTCTTCATCACAACAACCCCATAACATCCCAAAAGTTATGTGAAAGGTAAAGGCCCTGGGTGGGGGCATCCCCCAAATAAGGGGCCTAGATGAGATGAAAGCTGAGTGGCTCTGCATTTTGGGAATGTCACCTGGGCCCTTACCCATAGTAAAGAGCAATGTGACTCCTGTCATACTAAGTCCAAACATATATAAATCAGGATGTGGTAGTAGGAGGAGGAGGGATCTTAATCTTGCTATTTAGGAGTGAGAGGCACATTACACTTACTTAAGGACCCTCTCACTCCCAGGAACCAAATGGAAGGAGTAAGATCCCCAGGAGAAATATTCACAAAAATAAGGTACCCGCCTAAGAAAGTAAGAATTTTTTCAGCAACAACAAACGTGTTCAATGTTCTTTGATGTGAACTTTGAAGGGTGGGCACAGAACATTCCTTGAAATAGTGATTACCTATATAATAATATGCAATTGAATATTCTTTGAGTATATGTAAGGGGTGGCGCCGGCCATTGAACATTCTTTGAAATAGTGTTTACCTGTATAATAATATGCAATTGAATATTCTTTGAGTATATGTAAGGGATGGCGCCGGCCATTGAACATTCTTTGAAATAGTGTTGCCTATATGTTTGCTTGAATATTCTTCGACTAAATATTCCAAAATATGCCTATTGAATATTAACTAATGCTTAGCACCTAAATAGTAGGCATAAAGTCTCTCTTAAATAATAGGCATAAGGTCCGTCTCACTCTTAAATAGTATGAGTAAAAGATCATTCCCGAGTCCCATTGCCTCATGATGTATGTATGTTTAGGCATATGATAAGATTCTTATCATGCTTTAGATGCTCTAGTTGGGTAAGGCCGCAAGCTGCCCAAGACATTCCCAACCTTGTTTTAGGCCCCTTACTTGAGGGAATATTCTCACTTTGGGGCTTTACAATACACTTAGGCCCACTTTAGATGGGGTTCCAGGGTCCAAATTCTTACAAACCAAATCATAAGGTCTCTTTTTAGCTCTTTTTTTTGGTCTGAACCAATTGATTTTCCTTTCAAAATGGTTCCATGTAGGTTTAACTTCAATGTGCCACTTTTTGGTCTTGGACCCTTCTCCAAAGGCCATGGGTCCAATTTATGGCTCTCATCCAATAGGATTGCTCTATTTCATTGGGCCCTGGACCTTGGATGCTCATCTAAAGTGACCTCAATTACTCTATTTCATTGGCCCCTAAACCTTGGATGCACATGGGTTAGTACATAGGGGTACGTGGATGATCTTATAAACTGTTAACAATGTTAGTTACGAGTCAAACTAGGTGCACTCGTGAAACTCACGGAAGGGACCCGCGGGGAAGAAGGAAACTCAGTACCACAGTTGAGTTGACAATTTGGCGTGAATTATTTAGTTAGTTTCTTGTGATGATGGTCTGGGGACGTCGACAGACACAATACAAAAACGTGAGTAATGTTGTGTGTCGTGGTTTAGTCTACGGGGAGGCATTGCTGTCAATGCCTTCTTCCATCCTGTGAACTGCGGTCCAAGGTCAGTGGCTCCCATCCCATGAACTGAGATGGAGCCACAGGTGGAAGGAAGGCCGTGCGGGGTAGGTACCCAAAATTTCTCCAAACCCCCACCGAGTCTCAACCCAGGTATACACGTGCAAAACTGGCAGGTGTAAACGCTTGTCTCTTTCCTTGCAACGCTTTTGTAATAATGGATTGTGGATGTTGTCAATTATGAGTGTTGTGTATTGCGTCTCCTTTTTTCCTTTACCTTGAATGCAAGGTTCAAGCTTCAAGAGGTCTACAATTCATTATCAATTCAACTTATTGGCAGTGTGAACATGGAGCTTTATCTTTTTGTCTAAAGTCAAAAGGTATAAAAGAAGATAAGAAATTTCAGCTTTTTTTCACCCTTGCATTGTCTGTTAGATGTTTTTTTGTCTGCGGTGGTCAAGCTTTTGAAGTTCTTTGGCTTTATGTTTTGGTCCAACATTTTTCATTTTTGTTATGTTTGTTTTTCATCCTTTTCATTCCAAGACCATCATTGCTGTGAGCGATAATGTTTGAGGATTTAGTGTTTGTGAGAGCTTTTAAACTCTCATTTTACAACTTCTATCACCTTGTCACCTTGGTTCTGAAGTAATTGCATGAAAGAATGAGGTGTGAAAAGTGTGAAAGCACAAAAAAAGAAAAGGAAAAATTACGGTTACAAATTGGGAATTACGATCTCTATCAATTCTCATTGAGTTTTGGCCTTCCATTTCTCTCCCACTTAAACTTTTTTTCACCTTTCATCAAATCCATTTTGTGTTTTTTTTGTGATTTTGTGAGTTTTGTTTTTTCACTTTTCACCAAACCCCTTTTGCTTGCATTTTTTTTGTGGCAAGTTGTGAGATTTCAACAAGTTTTGTATGGGTTTCCGAAGTCTTGTCATGAATAGTACATATTTGTCACTTAATGAAAAGATGTTCCAATATTTGTAAGCCATATTAACAACATCAATGTTGACGACCTACCACAAGAAAATGGAGAATTGCATCCTACTAAAATTATTCATGTTCCTAATGATGATTCATATGCACTAGATTTTCACATGACAAATTTACAAAACTAAGTAGTTCACTAGAAGCCTCACAATTGGAATTCATCAACATGGTATTTCTTCAAGGTGAACAACAAATCAATAAACCTTTTCCAAAACCAAATAATGTGATGCATAGTCTACCACACAATGATGTCATGGGTTTTGAAGTTTTGGTATTACACATCACATTATGGAAAGCTTTCATTGTTTATCATAAATCAAATGATGTTACAACCATGAAGAAGCATGTTGAAATTGAAAGCAATGCCCACTTAAAAATTCCTTGAAAATGTAACCAATGTGGTTGTTGCTCCACTTGTGCATGAACTAGCCAAAAAGAAAGCACATGTGACACCATCTGCCATTTTTAGGTTTTTTTATTTTATTAACTAGTTTAAGAAGGATAATGAAACCCAAATTGGTTTCCTTGAAGATTTAATGTTATTGGTGCTCAAGGGCTACTTGTCCATGAAGATTGTTAGTCCATTTGGCTCAAAGATTTGCATATACGTTCTGCCCAAAAATGGCTTTCCTTAACAAGAAGGTTTCAATGGATGAAGTTTTACATGGATTGGTGGAAAAGACTATGGTTATTTATGTGTAGCCTACAATGGCAGGATCTCTATCAACCACATGTACATTTGACTTATGGATGTCAAAAGGGGTGCATAATGTCTTTGCTATGTTAATTTTTTTGTCTATTAAGTGAGAGGCCAAACATGTGACTATTAGGTTGTTTGAGATGAATGATACAATAGTGCAACTATGGCTTTGAAAGTATAGTAGCTTCTTAACAATTTATCCTTTATTCATAAGATCCTTGTTTACATTAACAATGAAGGGCTAAATTTGTAAACTTGTGTTAGTGCTTTGAATTTGGTTGTTTCATTTGTAAGCTTGAGTATGTTGGAGTGATTTGATGGATAATGCTTTGGGCATGCCTTATGAAAGGTTTGCCAATATGCAACTACAAATGAAAGGGGGTCGTTGGATTGTCCCATGAATTTGCACATCCATAAAGACTATTCAAGTTGATATTTAGAAGTGTATTTCTTGGCCAAAGAAGTTTGGGAAGGGGAGGCAAGCATGCGAGAAAGCTTGCAAATATTTTAATTTGAAGCCCAAAAAACTAAACACACCTATCAAAACAAGGTGAATGTGGTTTTTATTTCATTTTTTATTACCAACTTTTAATTAACATGATTCCTAAGATTTTGTTAAGGTTGTTAATTTTGTTAAGGTTGTATTATTCCCCAATGATGTGTGTGAGTTGAATTTGTTGATCGCAAGTTTGCAAGTTAGGTTTTATTATTCCAAGACGTTTTGACTTTTTGAAGTGCCATTGCATTGTGTTATAATTGACAAATTATAACATTAAAACGTTGAATTCTTTCACCACAAACATGGGCTATTTATGAAACTATTATCAAAGTTTTATTGCCCATTGTTAGGAGCTATGTTTTGAACTAGAGTTGAGGGCATTGGCTCCTTGGGGATGCCTTCCATTTTGTCATATCTACATGTTGCCAACTTCATGAAGAACTTTCCCACCAAAGGATTCTTTATAGCCTTGATGAAGAGGAAGCAAATGTGTTTAATTTTGAATTGGACAAGCTTAATTTTACATATGAAGCACCAAGTGTTAAAGGTCCTTTTATCCTTCTTTTCTTTTTTCATTTTGTTGATTTAAAAAAAAAAACATGTTAACTTTTATGTTGGGTCCCAAGTGTAAAAATATGTGGCTAGTGAGTACTTATTTAAATCATGAAATTATTGCCACCTTACTTGTTGAATATGATGAATAATTCTTTGCTTTTGTTGTTGGAGGTTTACAAGTTGTTGATGCCCAATAGGGTTCAAGACCTTGATGAATCTACCTAACTTATGGACTTTCAAAATCTATTTCAACAATTTGACATAAATGTAAACACATACAAGCACATCTTGACATTAAAGCTTGGATCATTCCATTACTATCGTGTTGATCATCTAGAAATTTGCAAATGTGCTTTGACATGGTGGCATACAAAAAAGAAAAAAATTCCCACTATGGTTATACTAACACAACAACTTTTGGGCATTCTAGGCAACCAAATCAAAACAAAAAGAATATTATTTATTGTTAGAATTCTCAAAGCACTTTGGAGATGTCAAATTCAAATTAACAATTTGGACAAGCTTATTTTTGTGAACAAAATTGGCATACTAATCCTCATGTTGGTTATTTCAAACCTACATATTTGGCATCTATATGTGAAGTTGAATTTGACTTGGCAAAGGAATTTGATGCTAAATTTGTGGATGAAGTTGAATGTGAATAATTTTTAGATGTTCACAATAGTACACTTTATGGGATGGTGGGACAATTTGTGAATTGTTTTTGGAATATGTAGGTTTCTAAAGTTTATAGCTTTTTGCTACATAGCAATTAGCCAAATGTATAAATCCTTATACATACTGAGTGTCCATGGAGATGATGAAATGATTATTTTGTTAGGGTTCTTGCATAGAAAATTCTTTTGTGTATCCAAATTGTGAGGTTTTCATTAAATTTATTTGAATGTTTGTCTATGTATTAGTTTGTCTTTGAAATGAGTTAAGGATCGATGGGAAGTTTGAAATATTGATGGTTTACCTTTGACAATAGTATTTTTTTGTAGGTCTTTTTGTTTTTCAAATGTTTGTCTTTTTTATTGTGAGGTCTTTTCTGTTATTTGAATGTTTGTCCTTTATATTGTGAGGCCTTTTGTCTTGTTTTTGTTTTTGAATATCGATCCTTTTTATTATGAGGGTTTGTTTTCATTTTTGAGGTTTATTTGGATTTTTGTAATTTTTTTGTTTTTTAAAGTTTGTTTTTCTTTGCAGTTTTTTTGGATTTTCGAAATGTGTTTGCTTTTTAGGTGTATCTATCTTTGAAATATGTCTAGATTTTGGAACTTTAAAAAAAGTTTGTCTATCTTTGAGGTTTGTCATTTGTAATTTATGTATTCATCTTTGAAAGGAGTTCAAAATATGTGAATATGTCCTTGAGAGCCCATCTAAAACTATATATGAAAGAGTGGCCTATAATATAACCAATTTTTTTTAAAAAACTATCATTTTGATTCATATTAACATTAACTCTTTTCAATTAGGTTTATAGTTTTGAAATTGAAGAAAGCAAAAAAAACCTATTATAATTGTAATTTAGTTACAATGAAGTTTGAAAACTTTGCATGTTTTGCTCATGGTTTCCCCATTTTACAATGTTTAATACAAGGCATTTTTCAACTTGCATTTAAAGACCCGAGTAAAAAATCATCAATTATCCCTAATAGGGTTTCTTTCAAAGAATCAACGTGTCTTAAAGAACCCAATAGGATATTAGTTAGAGTTTCTATTAAAGTCTTGGGAATGTATACCCCCTTCAAATGGATCCAACCCCCAACCTTGTTTCATACTGACCTATCATTAACATTAAATTTTTTGAACTAATCTATTTTTTTTAATAAATTAAATCTTAAACCCAAACCCAACAATTATTCAAAAATTTAGATATTGATTCAAGGCAAAGGCACTAACAACATTACCTCCCCTTCCATAAAAATCCATGTGTATTCAAATTAGTGTAGCAAATTGTCTAAAAAAACAAATCTCCCCCATCCTAGGGATATTACCAATGTTGGGCAATTATTATTATTTTTTCATAACCATCTATTCCAATTTTCAAAAAATATAAATTTGAAAACTACTGTGATTCTCACAATTTAAAAAAAAATAAAAATCATTTGTTGTCTAGTTCCTTATTTTCATTTTTCCTTGTGCCCAATTGATTCTTTCACAACCAAATCTTAACTTATTTTGATTAGTTAGTTATATTAAGCCAAATTTTAAACCTCACTTTAAAATTTTAAGATTCAGATCTTTATATATTTTTTCAAATTTTCATAGGCCAAAAAAGAATATCAGCAAGGTTCATTACAAATCTCTAATATCAAATCAAAAATAGATCCTAAATTCACCTCCACCTAAGACCCTAAACCCTAACTAAACTTAGACTCCCTACTCCTAAATCCCTATGAACCAGACCCAGGGGTATCTCAAATTCGATATCCGAGAGTCCAAGTAAAACTGGGTATCTCAAATTCGATATCCAGAACTCCGGGCAGCACTCTAAGTGATACCTAGCCGGGTCTTTGGCTGAAAGCCAGATGAGAACCGGATCGGTTCTGAACCAGGGTTTGGTACCCGCTCAACACTGGATATTACATGTAATTTAATCTCCCTCACCTCAAGGGAAATTATGAGAAATATCCAGTAGCCGAAAATTGTGCTTGGGGAGGGCCATAGTGAAGAGGCATCCACAAGCGCACCATGAAGGATGGATGCAAAGTGGTCAGGAAACAATTTTCTGTTGGGTTCCAGTTCCCTAGCTAACCATGGTGGTCAGTTAGCTCAGTTCCTTTTTTGTTACTACCTACCTACTAACAACCCACAACCAGGTTAGAACTGGGAGGTCCCCCAAACAACACTATGAATTTCAGTGGAGGTTTTTAGGGTTTGGTAATTTGTTGCAGTTTTGTCAAACCGTTGAATCTTCAGCTGATGCTCTCAATATGACCCACCACCATCTTGAAAAATTTCCCAGTGGTTATATCGAAGCTCACCTGTCTAGTCAATTGCAGTGTGTGAGAAACATCGAACTGCGACTCATAGCTGGGGAGGAGTTGGCGATGAACTACGAAATTCTCCAGTTCGCTGTAAGTAGGAGTTTCGTGGTTTTTCCATTTGGAGGCAATGCTTGCAGTGATCCCCACCCACAACAAATTTTACCGACATCGGTAAATGCGTGTTTCTTGCTGTGCAAGATTAGCAACACGCTGAGTAGTTCGACAATGCTGCACAAAGACCCCAGCAGATTTTGCTTCGGGTTGGCAGCACTGGAGCTTATAGTATATAAGACAACTGTTGCCTCCTCACACAGCATATAGAGTTTCTTGTCCTTCAAAGAGTACAGCATCGAGTTGTGGGATCATCAGTTAAATCATAGAGTTAGATTTTTCCATATTCTTCCCGAATCAGCAGCTCAAGGCATCATTCAAGTACCGGCTTGTGGTGAAGCAACGTCCTGCAATTAGAGGCTAAATTTGCAATTGACGAAGAGTTCTGGGTGGTGGCGACAGACCTTGCAGGCTTCCATACTAGCAATCAATTTAAAATCTCATTTGTTGGTTGATTGCTGGAGACAGAAACAATGAACTGGCAGGCGGTGTCTAAGGTTGATGCACAGAAATTTAGCTGCAAGGGTGTAGCTGCTAACGGACTAGCTGGGGATGAAGAACATGAGGCAGGCTGCAGCTTAATCTCCTTCAGCAATTGTCTGTATGTTAATCTGCCTGGTGGCGAAGGAGATGGTGGATCATCAAGCTACAAACCTCCAAAGAAAGCCCAGCTCCAAAAATCTTTTGGAGATGGCAAAGGGTCATCATGGAAGCCTCCACCTCCCCCCAGGAGTACAAATCGAGCAGGCTACCCTGCCAAGAAACAGCTGGGATGGGGATTTGATGACGCTGCAGCTGGGGATGGAGATGGAGGGGGCAGTAAAATTAAGCCCTGCAAATTTGTTCTCTGACAGCCATGATAAGATAGATCCTCAGAACACATTTATTGATTTACATTTTTAGTCCTAGATGGTTTTTGGTCGCTTGAACGATCATTGCTCAGGACATTGAACAAACATTCTTTGTGGGTTCTTTCTGGAACCCATCATATTGTTAGTATTTATTTTAAGCGGATTACATTCTTTTCAACCATGGCAAAGCTTGGTCAATAAATTCAGTCTTTCTTGAATTGGTCAGTTTCACTAGGGTAAGCAGGCTGGTGACTGAACACTTAAAGCTCTCAGAGAGCTTAGAATCCTAAGAAATTGCTCCTTTGTCTCTGGAGTTCAAAAGGCTTATGTAGAGCTTTGCTTGGTGCACCACAGTCATCTACATTGGTCAAAATGGACCAAAAAAGAGAGAGGAAGATATGGGCTGCAGAAATAGGCAGGGTCAGTGTTGGATCACCAGCTCAAAAAACATTTTAAGATTGCAACACACTCATTTTCTTTTTTGATTCTTCTTCACTGCTCTTTGCCTCTAGAGTTCAATTAGAGGTTATTTAGAGCTCCCTTTGGTGCACCCATAGTTGTTTAGATTGGTCAAAATGAAACAAGGAATAAGAAAGATATGAGATCTAGAAGTAAGGGGTCATTTTCTTGGACAAAACATTATGTGAATGCGCTTTGTGTTTTTTCTTTGCTACTCCTTTGCCTGTGGAGTTCAAAGATCAAAGCTCTCCTTAACACATAATTCTTTGAATCACTCAAAAATGAACAAGAAATGAGAAAAATAAAATAAGAATGTTCGATGATGGGTGTGCTTATCCTAATCTTTTGTTTCCTAATACTTTTACAAAATTTCATCAAAGCAAGAATCACCGAACATGAGGCTGAAACCAGCAAGTTTTTTGGTCAAAATTTTGCAGAAAGAAAAAAAGAAAAAAAGAACATTCTGTCACAAAGTCGTTGTTAAAAAACAAGACAAAAAAACTAAAAGTTTAACAACATCATCACAAATTGCCACAATTGCCTACAATTTGAATATTATCTACTATCATATTTTGACTATCGCCAAATTTGACTAAATGTACTTATGGACAATCACCATTTGCTTTAAATATTCAGC
>Ga0116227_10009041_pt1 | contig 18324 bp, 20 predicted proteins | sample S1TSphgellanicum_FD_89693 | JGI IMG/M metagenome (GOLD analysis project Ga0116227, IMG submission 89693) | Host-associated microbial communities from peat moss isolated from Minnesota, USA - S1T2_Fb - Sphagnum magellanicum MG | ecosystem: Host-associated > Plants > Peat moss > Unclassified... | reverse complement strand
CGACCACCGTCGAAGGCCGCTGTGACTTTCTTGCGGGCGACCGCTGGAAACGAAATCAGCGGTGCGCTATCGTCATCCTCGGCGGGTGTAGCTTGTGGCATTTTTTGCCCCGTTGCAGGTTTGGTCTAAGCACCCAATTTCCTACAACAAGACAAAAGCTTACGCTACTCCCGCCAACCCTCTCGGACGCTCCGGTGAATAACAGAGGCTAGATCCTGATTGAAGAGATGAGGGCCCTATGTCACTTTTTGGATACGCGAGAGTTTCAACCGCTGATCAGAGCCTTGACCTCCAGGTTGATGCGCTGCGAGCGGCAGGATGCCAAACCATTCGGTCAGAGAAGAAATCGGGAACTCAACGGGGGGGGCGCACCGAACTCCAAATCCTTCTCGACTTCCTGCGCGATGGGGACACGCTCGTTGTCACCCGGATTGATCGCCTAGCGCGGTCAATGAAGGATCTTCAGGACATCGTGCACGAGCTAAAGGGCAGGGGGGGTGCTCTCAAGGCGACTGAGCAGCCGATCGACACCAGCACCGCCGCTGGCAAAGCCTTCCTGGATATGCTCGGTGTGTTCGCCGAATTTGAGACGAACTTGCGCCGCGAGCGCCAGGCTGAGGGGATCGAAGCCGCCAAAGCTCGTGGCGTCTATAAGGGCGGCACGACGCGCATCGATCCCGAAGCGGTGAAAAAGCTGGCGGCTGAAGGCGTCAAGCCGGCACACATTGCGCGCCAATTGAAGATTTCTCGCGGGACAGTTTACCGGCACATTACGGGGCGGGGCAATAATGATGGCATATGACTACCCATCGAAGTCATTAGACATTCAAACGCGGCTGATGATGCTAGGGCTCAAGCCCGACCACATGATGCTAATAGGCGCCTTCATCGCATCGTATGGCCTTTTCGAGACCACGCTTGAGAGGGCGCTTTGGGCCTTGAGTGAGAAAAGCATCGAGGGCTCACGACCGTTTACAGAAACAATGAGCACAGATTCTCAATTTAAGATGCTCGGCCAGGGGAATCCCAAATTAAGTGAAGCGAGCAACGCTGTTTTGGCGGTAGCGGCCTTAGCCGCGAAAGATCTAAACGAATACCGCAATAGCCTGGTCCATGGCTATATGACTTCATTCGGACCCGATAACCCGCCGCTTTTTATGAAAAATCCCCATTGGCATGGGGCGTCAGGACGAAAAAAGGCAACGGGCGACGCTTACATTGAAGAGCCATTCCAAGATCTTGTGCTTATTGCGGCTTGGAATCTGTTCCTGCTGGTCGGGAGAGTAGAGAGGGTTTTCGTTGATGCGGGAGCCCAGGCCGAAATCGAGGCCATGAAAGACGACGTTGCCCGTGCAAGGAGCTACGCGGGTGAGGCCCGCCACCTCCGGTCGCTAATGAACCACGAAAAATATTAGGGATCGCGGGTCGTCATAACGAGGGCCATTGGCTTGATGCACAGCGGTCATTCACGCACGGGCGGCCACTGGCGGCTACTGTGAATGAGGGTGAGAATCCAGATTTTGTCACCATAGATCTCATAGACCAGTCGGTAACTCCGGTGCGGCGTGAGTTCGCGAGTGCCAGGCACATCGCCCTCATGACCTAACATCGGGAAATCTGTGAGCTTGGCGACGGCCTCACTGAACAGGCCATCAATCCTGATAGCAGCGTTGCTATCGCGCTCGAAAAGGTAGTCCCATATCTCGGCGCGATCCTGCCGTGCCTCCGGCGTCCAGAAAATCTTCACGCTTGATCGGCAGCGCGCGCACGACGGGCTGCAAAGTCAGCCTCAACGTCATCATTGCCGTAGCCTTTGCCCGCGTGCATCGACGCGCGCGCCACAGCTACCTTGCGCTCAACAAAGTCGCTATGCTCTCGCTTCTGGCGTTGCCGCTCGACAAATTCGCGCATCAGCTCGCGCACGACCTGTGAGGCCGGTCGATGCAGAGCATCGGTTTCTGCCATGAAATCCGCCCGCAGGCCGGCTTCCAGCTTCATCGTGAAAACAGCTTCCTTGGCCATGCTCTAGCTCCGCCTTATACTAACGACGTATATACGCTGACATTACATTTTTAGCAAGGGCTTCAACTTGGACCGGCGGAATCGCTGGTCTTGGCGCCGGCGGGTAATGCCCAAGGGGTCATGGTGATCGGCAGACGCCAGATCCTGTCCTTCGCCTGCGCGAGATCGTCGGGATTCTGCGATGCGGCGGGATAGACGGAGCCGAGATCGGCGAGCTGGTCCACGGTAAGGCGCCGGTAGATAGTCTCACCGCTGGCGCGCTCGCGCTGCGCGATGACAGCGAAGGCGTCGGGAAACATCGCGCGCAGCGTGGCCCATTGATCTGCCGAGCCAAAAATACAGCACCGGCAGGAGAGACGCCCCCACCCGAGGCAGTAGGCCGGGTGAGGGCGGATGCGGCGTCGGCCGATGATAGCCCAGACCTGCGAGGCCGTCCAAGCATGAATCGGCCGCCACTGATCGACGCGATGTCCCGCCGGCAGCAAGGCTTCGGCCCATGTGGGCGGCGCGGCGTTCTCGACGGCCCACTTGTTCCAGATCGCCCCGTCCGGTTCGGTCACCACCGACTGGCGGCCATGGTCCAGCATCGAGCCATTCACGCCGAAGGTTTCGACATGCATGAACTCGACATGGGTGAGGTCCATCAGATTGTCGACGATCAAGCGGTAATCGACATCCATCATCAGAGCGACGCGGACATGATTGGGTGCCTGCATGAAGCTGAAATCAGGGATCGAGGCCGGGTCAGCCAGCGCCGGATCACCCGGCCAGAACCACAGGGCGCTATGCCGTTCGACCGGCGCCATCGCTGGAACCTTCATGCCCGGCGGCACCGCCGGACCGAAGGGGTTGTGGACGCAGGCGCCCGTATGGTCATAGCTCAGCCCGTGGTAACCGCAGCGCAGGGTGTCACCGACGCGCCTGCCCTTGCTGAGCGGGGCAAAGCGGTGGGGGCAGCGATCGACCAGCATGGCCCACTGGCCGTCGCCTTTGCGCCAGATGACCCAGTCGTCCCCCAGCAGCTTGCGCGCCAGCAGGCCGCCTTCCGGCACTTCCTGGACCCAGGCGGCCATATACCATGCATTGCGCAGAAAGCCGTTCATCGCCATGTTCTCCCGATGGATATGCTTTCGACGAATCGAAACCATGTGGTTTCTTTACCATGGTGATGCCGGGAACTAAAGCGCCGATCAGCCGTGACCCAGCCGTTGTGCGTGCAAGAATTCTCGATGCGGCCCAGGCCGAGTTCATGGCCGAAGGCTTTGCGGGAGCCAGCACCAATCGTATTCTGGAGGGGTTTGGCGGCTCAAAGCCGACCATGTTCCGCCATTTCCCGACGAAACGCGCCCTCTTCGAAGGGGTGGTTGCGCGCATTGCCGACCGCTGGTCGCAGGCTGTCGACTGGCAGGCCATCCCCGATCATGGTCCGCAAGGCTGGCTCAAGGCCTTTTTCACCAGGACGGCGGTCTGGATTCTGGGGGACGACAACATCTTCGTCGGGCGCATGGCGATTGCCGAGGGGCACGCTTTCCCCGAAGTCGGCATCGTCTATCGCGCGCGGGCGCTCGATCCGCTTGAGCAGGTTCTGGCGGAAAAGCTGCGGTCGTGGAGCGCAAAGGGTGAGCTGGTTTCGCCGCATCCGGAACAGGATGCGGCGGCGTTGCTCGACCTGACGCTGGCGGGCCTGGTTAACCGCCGCCTCTATCGGCTTGGCGAGGTGCCGGACGCGGAGGAGCTTGCCGCTTACCTGGAGCAAAGGATTGCCCTGTTTCTGCAAGGGCGCGGACGCTATGTCAGAACCATGTCGAAGGGCGCTGTAGGCTTGCCGTTTGCTGATTTGGATTAACGGCAGGCTGCTGTCGATGCGCTCGATTTTTGCCTTGAATGACCGCTAAGTCAATGTTCTGATGGCAGGTCGACGGCGCTGGAATAGGCAGCAAGCGACCAGATCACGTCGTTTGGAGGCAGCGCCGGGAAGGTCCGGTTACGGGAATACCGGTCAGCCACAGCCGTGCCAGAACGCGCAAAGAGATCGTTTTGCCGCGCCCTTGAGCTTGTAGACCTGCTCAGCGCCAGTTGAACGCGATGGACCGGCGGCATCGATCTCGAGCGATAGTGCGGTGGAAATACAGCGATATGACACATTACTCGCTGGAGGTCCTGTCAGATCGCGACCGTTCGCTCCAGCGCTACGGTCTGATCGGGCGGCAGACGGACGTAGTCGCTGACGCGAGCGCTGTTGCGGACCATGAAGGCAAAGATCGAGCGTTGCCATCCCATCATGGCCGGCCCATCCTCGCGCGCGACCGGGGCGTCGAGTTCGAGGTAATAGGTGACATCGGCCAGGTCGATGCTTTCGGCAAGCACGCCGCATCGCCCGATCGCGGCGGGAATGTCTGGCCGCTCCATGAAGCCGTAACGGGCAGAGGCGTGCCAGATGTGGGGCGCCAGGCTCGCCACGCTGATCCTTGTGTCCTCCGCCACCCACGGCACGGACTGGATCTCGACGCGCAGGATGATGACCACCGCAAGCAGGGCCCGGTTCTGGTGCACATGCCACATCAGCACGGGCGGAATGTTGCTGTCGGTGCGTGAGAGGAAGACGGCGGTGCCGGCCGGGCGGGCGATGGCGCCCGCCGCCAGTTCGGCCTGCAGGGTCGCGACAGGCACCACCTTGTCGTCCAGCGTGACGGTCATGGCGTTGATCCCGCGATGCCAAGTCCACATCAGCAGATAGATCAGCGCGGCGATGAGCAAGGGGACATAGCCCCCCTCCATCAGCTTGACCGAATTGGCGGCGAAAAAGCTGGCGTCGACCAGCAACAGCACTCCCGCGACCGGCATCGCCAGCCGCCGCGACCAGCCCCAGATCTCGCGCATGGCCATGTAGAGCAGTGCCGAGGTCATCAACATCGTCATCGACACGGCAATGCCATAGGCGGCAGCCAGATGCTCCGACTGGCGGAAATACAGCGTGATGCCGATCGTCACGATCATCAGCAGCCAGTTGACCACGCCGACATAGATCTGCCCATAGCCCTGCGCCGAGGTCTGCCGGATGGCCAAGCGCGGCAGCCAGCCCAGATGGATCGCCTGGCGGGTCATCGAAAAGGCGCCGGTGATGATCGACTGGCTGGCGATGATCGTGGCGATGGTGGCCAGCGCGATGAGCGGCAGCAGCAGGGCAGGCGGGCACAGTGCATAAAAGATGTTCTCGCCCGCCGGCGCGTCGCTGGCCAGCAGGGCCGCCTGCCCGGCATAGTTGAGCACCAGGGCGGGAAACACCACCCAGCTCCACGCCAGACGGATCGGCCGGGCGCCGAAATGGCCCATGTCGGCATAGAGCGCTTCGGCCCCCGTGACGCAGAGGAACACGCCCCCCAGCAGCAGGAAACCGCGCCAGCCGTGGGCCAGCAGATAGTTCAGGCCATAGAGCGGATTGGCGGCCGCGATGACGGCGGGGTGGCGCAGAATGCCAGCCACGCCCAGCGCGGCGATGGTAAGGAACCACAGCAGCATCACCGGACCAAAAGCATGCCCGATCCGCGCCGTGCCCAGCGGTTGGGCGGCAAACAGCAGCAGCAGGATGACCACCGCCAGCGCCAGAATATAGGGCGCAAGGGAGGGCATCGCCGGCTTCAACCCCTCCAGCGCGGACATCACCGAGATGGCGGGCGTGATGGCGCCATCGCCGTAGATCAGCGCCGCGCCGAACAGGCCCAGCGCGACGACGGCGGGCCGCTTGTGCGCCTTGATGCCCAATAGAGCCATCAACGCCAGAATTCCGCCCTCGCCATCATTGTCGATCCGCATGGCGATGGTGACATATTTGACCGTGGTGATGACGATCAGCGTCCAGACCAGCAGCGAGAGCACCCCCATCACGGCAGTTGCATCCACCGTTCCGCCGCCAAGCTGCAAGACGGTTTTCATCGTGTAGAGCGGGCTGGTGCCGATGTCGCCAAAGACGATGCCGGTCGCCCCGACCATCAAGGCGCCGAGCCTGCCCTGGTGTGGTTTTCCGGCGCGGATCTCTGCAGGCACGGGCATGCTCCTCATCGTGGGTTGGTCGACGCAAGAAAGCCAACGATCATTGTCGTGCTTTGTCCCATGCTTTTTGGCGCATGGCATGGACTATTTTTATGAAAATCCTATGGCCGCTGTCATCGGCGCTGGGCGCACCGCTTGCTCCATCCGCCGGCCTTGCAGCTTGCCTGAGCGCTGTTGCCTGATAAATGGCCACAGGACGGGCCTGCCGCGCGGAGGACAAGAGCGCCATGGGTAACACAGCCGGCGCGCAGGCCTTGGCCAGCCGGTTCGATGTCGCCCCCCTGGCTCTGGCGGCCAGCGGGTTCTGCCTGCTCACCGCCTTCGTGCTGGGCACGATGATCGGGCTGGAGCGGCAATGGCGCCAGCGCACGGCGGGGCTGCGCACCAATGTCCTGGTGGCGGTGGGCGCGGCGGCTTTTGTCGATCTGGGCCTGCGCACGGCCAGGGCCGATGGCGGTGTGCGGGTCATCTCCTATGTCGTCTCGGGCATCGGCTTTCTGGGCGCCGGGGTTATCATGAAGGAGGGCACGCAGTTGCGCGGGCTCAACACGGCGGCGACGCTTTGGGCCTCGGCGGCGGTGGGCAGCTTTGCGGGCGCGCGCAAGCCGGCCGAGGCGGCGCTGTTCACGCTCTTCGTGCTGGCGGGCAACACGCTGCTGCGCCCACTGGTCGATTTCGTGAACCGCCGCCCCATCACGCCGGGCGAGACCGAGGCGCTCTACCGCCTGCATGTCATCACCTCGGCCGACCATGTGACACAGGCCCGCGGCCTGCTGTTCGACGAGCTGGAAGCCTATCATTACCCCGTCCGCGAGATCGAAACCCTCTCGAATGGCGACACTCAGGTTGACCTGGCCGCCATTCTGGTGCCGACCACAGCCAATCCGGCCGATCAGGATGCCATCACCGCCCACATCGCCCGGCATGACACCATTGCCAGCGCCACCTGGACGGTCAGCACATCGAACTAAGGGCTGGCGCAGCCGGTCCAGGCCGTGGCAAGGGGGCTCCGAAGAAGGTAGGCGATTCATGCGTATTCTGCTGGTCGAAGATGACGGCGCCCTGGCCTTGGCCCTGACCTCGGTGTTCGACAAGGCAGGCTTTGCCGTCGACCGGGCCGAGCGGCAGGAGGACGCCCGGCTGCTGCTGGCCACCGGTCATTATGCCGCGCTGATTCTCGACCGCGGTTTGCCCGATGGCGATGGGCTGGACCTGCTCCAGGCCCTGCGCGGGCGGGGCAGCGCCATGCCCGTAATCGTGCTGACGGCGCGTGGGGCGCTGGATGCGCGCATCAACGGCCTGGACATGGGCGCCGACGATTATCTGGCCAAGCCCTTCTCGCCCGACGAGTTGATGGCGCGGCTGCGCGCGGTGCTGCGCCGCAACGGCAGCTTTCAGGGGCGCGAGGTCACCTGCGGCAATCTGGCTTTCGACATCGACAATCAGGTGCTGCGGGCGGGCGATCAGACCATTGCCCTGTCCCAACGCGAGGGCGCCTTGCTGGGCTTGCTGATGCGCCGCGTCGGGCTGGTGGTGACGCGCCGTCTGGCCGAGGACCAGCTGTTCGGCGTCCAGGATCTGCTGGGGTCGAACGCCATCGAGGTCTACATCCACCGCCTCCGCCACAAGCTGGACGCCGCCGACAGTCAGGCCGAAATCGTCACCGTGCGCGGCGTGGGCTATTTGTTGCGGGCCGCGCCATGACCCGGATCAGCCTGCGCCAACTGGCCGGATCGCTGTTGACCCGCATCCTGCTGGTCGAGGCGCTGACCATTCTGGCCGCCTGTGTGCTGCTGCCGCTGCTCGCCCGGTCGGTGATGCACAGTTCGGTGGCAGACATCGAGCGGGACATGCTGCGCCAGCAGGCCGAGGCGATCGCTGCCGTGACGCATCCGGCGGTCGGCGACCGCTGGCAGGTCGCGCTGCCCCCCGCGCAGCAACCGATCTATGCCTCGGGCTATGACGGGCGGGCCTTTGCCGTGCTGGATGAACAGGGGCACGTGCTCGCCGCCAGCCGCTTTGCCGTGCCAGCCTCCTGGCCTGGCGATCTGCGCGGCGGCGCGCCGCGGCGCTTCGAGGCCGGGGCGCTGGTGGGGCTTAGCTTGCCAGTAGTGCGCGATCACCGGCGGCTGTGGGTGGTGGTGACGCAGGACCAGACGCGGCCTGGCGCAGTGGTCGACGATGTGGTGCGCAAGTTCCTCTCGACCTATCTGGTGGTGCTGGTGGGCCTGCTGGCGCTGATGCCCATGGTCAATGGCCTCATCCTGTGGGGATCGTTTCGCGGATTGCGTCGCGCCGCGCGCAGTGCCGCCGCCATCCATCCCCAGACACCAGGCGCGCGGATCGGCGAGGATGGCCTGCCCGGCGAAGCCCGCGCCCTGGTTCATGCCACCAACGATCTGATCGAGCGCCTGTCGGCCGCCTTGCGCCAGGTGGAGGAATTTGCCGGTAACGTCGCGCATGAATTGCGCACGCCGCTGGCCACCTTGCAGCTTCAGGTGTCCGCGCTGCCCGATGCCGCGCAACGCCAGGGGCCGGAAGCCGAGATCGCGCGCATGTCACATGTGCTGACGCAATTGCGCGATCTGGCCAGCATGGAAAACGCGGCGCAAGCGGCTCTGGGCCCTATCGATCTGAGTGAGCTGGCCGTCGCCACCGTGGCCGATCTGACGCCGCGCGTGCTGGCTAGCGGGCGCAGCATCAGCGTGTCGGGCGCCGATACTTCGGTGATGGTGCGGGGCAATGCGGGCCTGCTGACTATGGCGGTGTCCAATCTGATCGAGAATGCCCTACTTCATACGCCGCAGGGCACGGTGATCGAGGTGGCACTCTCCCCCTCCGGCTCGCTCAGCGTGGCCGACGATGGCCCCGGCATCGCGCAGGCCGACCAGCCCAGGCTGGCTCGCCGGTTCTGGCGCGCCGATCATCGCCGCAGCGATGGTGCGGGGCTGGGCCTGTCGATCGTCCAGCGCATTGTCGAGGTCCATCGCGGGCGGCTGGACATCGGGGCGTCAGCGCTGGGAGGCGCGTGTTTTACCCTGTCTGTGCCCCGGGCCTGATCGCTGGCCCACGATTGTCCTGCGACCTGTAAGGTTCACGTAAGCAAGCGCTCATAGTCCGGCCCGACATTCCGACAGTTGAGGCCGCACCATGGATCATATCGCCACCGATGGACAGGACGTGCCAGTGCGGGCCCTGACCAGAGCGCAGCAAGTGCGGATCGCCGCAGGGCTGCTGGCGGCGGTCGTGGCCGCCTTCTGGCTGGCGCCGACCGTCTGGCACGCGATGAGCGCGCCGCCGCCAACCCCTCCGGCGGCGCCTGACGATGGCACCTTTGCGGCCACGGACCGCCAATGGGCGACGCTGCGCTTCGAAACCGTCCATGCCCACAGCTTCACCGATGCCGCCACCAGCGACGGCAAGATCGCGGTGGATGATGATCTGACCACACCGGTCTTCTCGCCCTATACGGGCCGGGTGACGCGGATCATGGCCAAGGCGGGCGATCTGGTCCATGCGGGCACGCCGCTCTTCGTGGTGGCCGCCAGCGAATTCGTGCAGGCGCAAAGCGATCTGGTCACCGCGCGCGGCGCCATCACCGCCGCCGACGCCCAATACCGCCAAAGCCGCGATGCCGAAGCCCGCCAGCACGACCTCTACGACCACAAGGGCGCCGCCCTGAAGGACTGGCAGCAGAGCCAGACCGATCTGGCCAGCGCCGACGCCGCCAAGCGCAATGCCGAGGCCAGCCTGCTGGCCGTGCAGAACCGTCTGCGCATCCTTGGTGCCGATGGCGCGGGGGCGGCCTCCCTTGGCGGCACCCATGGCGAGGCCATTGTGCGCGCACCGGTCGATGGCATCGTCACCCAGCGACTGATCGGGCTGGGGCAGAACATCGGCAGCGTGTCGGGCGGGGGCAATGCCACGCAGGCCTTCACCATCTCCGATTTCCGCAAGGTCTGGCTGGTCGGCAATCTGCGTGAGGAGGATGCCCCGCGCGCCCATATCGGGCAGTTGGTACAGCTGCGCCCCTATGTCGGCCAGCCCTTGCAGGCGCGGCTCACCTATGTGGCGCCCAGCATCGATCCGGGCACCCGCCGCCTGCTGGTGCGCGCCGAAGTGCCCAACCTCGATGGCCGCCTAAAGCCGGAAACCTTCGCCACCTTCTCGCTGCTGACGGGCAGTGAGCGACAGTCGCTCTCGGTCGATCAGGAAGCGGTGATCTATGAGGGCAACACCGCCCGCGTCTGGATCGCCCTACCCCGCACCCATCGCCTTGGCCTGCGCCCTGTCACCACCGGCGCCACGGTGGATGGCCGCGTGGAGATCACCGGCGGGCTGAAGGATGGCGACACGGTCGTCACCGCGGGCAGCCTGTTCATCGACCGCGGCGCCAAGGCCGATTGAGGGGTAGCGCGGACATGAACCCCATCGTCGCCTTTGCCCTGCGTCAGCGCATCATGGTGCTGATCGTGCTGGGCGTGTTTCTGGCCGGGGGCGCTGTCGCCTTCCGCCTGCTCAACATCGAGGCCTATCCCGATCCCGTGCCGCCCATGGTCGAGATCGTGACGCAAAACAGCGGGCAATCGGCCAGCGAGATCGAGCGCTCGATCACCATTCCGGTCGAAATCCAGCTGGCGGGCATCAAGAACGTCAAGAAGGTGGAGACGATCTCGCTCTTCGGCCTGTCCGACGTGCGCGTGCAATTCACCTTCGACTATGATTACGAGCAGGCCAAGCAGCAGGTCATCAACGCCCTGTCGCAATTGCCGCCGATGCCCAATGGTGCGCAGCCGGGCATTTCGCCGACCAGCCCAATTGGCGAAATCTATCGCTATCGCATTCGCGGGCCCAAGAATTATTCTGTCACGGATCTCAAGACCATTCAGGACTGGATCCTGCAGCGCCGTTTCAAGGCGGTGCCCGGCGTGATCGACGTCAACGGCTGGGCGGGCAAGAGCAAGACCTATGAGGTGACGGTCGATCAGCGCAAGCTGGTAAGCTATGGCCTGTCGCTGGCGCAGGTGCTGAACGCCATCAACAACGCCAATGGCAATGTCGGCGGGCAGACGATCCAGCTGGGCCCGCAGGCCGCTGTGGTGCGCGGCGTGGGCCTGATCCACACGATGGACGATATTCGCGATACGCTGGTGGCCACGCCTGCGGGCGGGCGCCCGGTGCAGGTGAAGGATATCGCCACCGTCTCGGTCGGCAATGAGCCGCGTCTGGGCATCGTGGGTCAGGATGAGGATGACGATATCGTTCAGGGCATCATCCTGATGCGCCGGGGCGAGGCCAGCCTGCCCACGCTGAAAGCCGTCGAGGCCGAGGTCGACAAGATCAACAAGGACGGCATTCTGCCGCCCGGCGTGCATCTGGAAAAGATCTATGACCGCACCGATCTGATCGACGTTACCACCCATACCGTGCTGGAAAACATGGTCTTCGGCGTGGTGCTGATTTTCCTCGTGCAATGGGTGTTTCTGGGCACCTTGCGCAGCGCGATCATCGTGGCCGCGACCATTCCCTTTGCGCTGGCCTTTGCGATCATCATCATGGTGCTGCGCGGGGAATCGGCCAATCTGCTCTCGGTGGGCGCCATCGATTTCGGGCTGATCGTGGATGCCACGGTCATCATGGTGGAGAACATCTTCCGCCATCTGGCCCAGCCGCCCAAGGCCCGTTTCGCCGCCACCGGCGCGCTGGACCATCAGGGCGGCATCCAGAGCTTCTTCGGCAAGCTGGGCATCATCGAGCTTTCGGCCACCGAGGTGAACCGCGCGATCTTCTTCGCCGCCGCGATCATCATCGCCGGGTTCCTGCCGCTCTTCACCCTGTCCGGCGTGGAGGGGCATATCTTCGGGCCGATGGCCAAGACCTATGCCTATGCCATCGTCGGCGGGCTGATCGCCACCTTCACCGTGGCGCCGGTGCTCTCGGCCATGCTGCTGCGCGAGCATGAGGAGGAAAAGGAAACGCTGATCGTGCGCGCCATGCGCCGCGTCTACGATCCGGCGATCCGCTTCGCGCTGGCCAACCGCATCGTCGCGCTGGGCGGCATGGGCGCGCTGCTGCTGGCGGCGGGGATCGCGGTGGGCGGTCTGGGTCTGGAGTTTCTGCCCAAGCTGGAGGAGGGCAACTTCTGGATTCGCGCCACCCTGCCCCCTTCGATCAGCCTTGAGGAGGCGCAGGGCCATGTGAACCGTATGCGCCATATGCTGATGAAATATCCCGAGGTGAAAACGGTGATCTCCCAGCTGGGCCGCCCGGATGACGGCACTGACACCACCGGCTTCTTCAACGCCGAATTCTATGTGCCCCTGAAGCCCACCAGCCAGTGGCCCAGCGGCATGACCAAGGACAGACTGACCAAGCAGGTCAATGACGAGCTGGCCGCGCCCTTCCCCGGCGTGGAGTTCAACTTCAGCCAGAACATCGAGGACAATGTGGAGGAAGCGGCCAGCGGTGTGAAGGGCGCCAATTCGGTCAAACTTTACGGCAACGATCTGGAATCGCTGGAAAAGACCGCCTACAAAATCAAGAGCATCATGGCCGGCGTGCGCGGCATCACCGATCTTTCGGTCTTCGACGCGCTGGGCCAGCCCACCATCAACATCAAGATCAACCGCGACAAGGCCGCGCATTACGGCCTTGCGCCCGGCGACATCAACGCCGTGGTGCAGGCGGCCATCGGCGGTCAGGCAGCGGGCAACCTTTATGAGTATGGATCGGATCGCAACTTCCCGATCATGATTCGTCTGGCCCCGCAGTTCCGTGACCGGCTCGATGCCATTCGCGCCATTCCTGTCGCCGTGCCCAACGCAACCGGAGGCGTGGCGCAGGTGCCGCTGTCCACCGTGGCGGATGTGAACCTCGTCTCGGGCTATTCCTTCATCTATCGCGAGAACCAGTCGCGCTACATTCCTATCAAGTTTTCCGTGCGCGGGCGCGACCTGGGCGGCGCGGTGCTGGAGGCGCAGCAGAAGATCGACCGCCAGGTCAATCTGCCGCCGGGCAGCCGGTTGGAATGGGTGGGTGAGTTCGGCGATCTTCAGGCGGCCATGGCGCGGCTGGAGGTGGTGGTGCCGATCAGCCTGGCGCTGATCCTGCTGCTGCTGTTCCTTAACTTCGGCTCGCTGACCGACATGGCGCTGGCGGCCAGCGTGATGCCGATGGCGCTGGTGGGCGGGGTGTTGATTTTGGCTTTCACCAGCACGGCCTTCAGTGTCTCGGCGGCAATCGGCTTTATCGGTCTGTTCGGCATTTCGGTGATGGAGGGCATTCTGGTGCTGGCCTATTTCAACCAGTTGCTTGCGTCGGGCATGGCGCGCACTGAGGCGGTTCTGCACGCCGCGCGGACCCGGTTCCGCCCGGTGATGATGACCTGCATCGCGGCCTGCGTCGGCCTGCTCCCTGCCGCTGTGTCCAGCGGGATCGGCTCTCAGGTGCAGAAGCCGCTGGCGCTGGTAGTGGTGGGCGGCATCCTGCTGGCTCCGGTGCTGATCCTGATCGTGCTGCCGGTGATGATCGACCTCTTCTCGAAGCGGCAGCCCCGCAAGATCGAAGACACCGAGGTGGTGGCATGAAGCGCGCCTTGTTGAGCCTGTTGCTGCTGGGGGGCTGCACGGTCGGGCCTGATTTCCACCAGCCCCCCGCGCCCCGACAGCAGACCTATACGCCTCAACCGATCACCCCCATGGAGGCGCCCGAGGGCGTGGCCGGCGGCACTCAGCAGGTGCATGCTGGCGCACCCGCACAGGATTGGTGGCGCCTGTTCGGCTCGACACAACTCGATGTCTTGGTGGCGCGCGCCTTGGCCGGCAACAGTGACCTGGCCGCTGCCCGCGCCGCGCTGGACCAAGCGAGGGAAAGCTGGCGGGCGCAGCGCGGCGTGCTGTTCCCCACGGTGGATGCGGGGGCGGGCTCCAGCCGCAACAAAAGTTCGCAATATCTCTCGCCGGTACCGGGCGACAACACTTACACCTATGGCCTGCAGACCGCGCAGGTGACGGTGGGCTATACACTCGACCTTTTCGGCGCCAACCGGCGCGGGGTGGAGCAGGCCCATGCCCAGTTCGACGCCCAGCGCTTCCAGACTGAGGGCGCACGGATCTCGCTGATCAACACCGTGGCCGCCACCGCTTTTCAGGAGGCATCGCTACGCGGCCAGATCGCCGCGCAAGAGCGGATGATCGCGATCCAGAGCGAGACGCTCGACATCCTCCGCCGCCAGCAGGTGCAGGGTCAGGCCGCGGGCGCCGATGTGCTGGCGCAGGAAGCCCTGCTCGCCCAAACCCGCGCCGCTTTGCCGTCGTTGCAACGCGCGCTGGCACAGAGCCGCGACCTGCTCGCTTATCTCACCGGCGGCAGCGCGGGCGATGGGGCGGTCGCCGGGGTCGATCTCGACACGGTGACGCTGCCGCGCGACCTGCCCTTGTCGCTGCCCTCGGCGCTGGTACGGCAGCGGCCCGATGTGCGCGCGGCCGAGGCCAATCTCCACGCCGCCAGCGCGGGGGTGGGCATGGCTATCGCCAACCGCCTGCCGCAACTGACGCTGAGCGCCAGCGCGGGCGGGCAATCGGGCGGTTGGGCCAATCTGCTTTCGGTCGCGAACAGTTTCTGGTCGCTGGGCGGTGGTATCACCCAGCCTGTCTTCGCGGGTGGCGCCTTGTTGCACAAGCAACGCGCGGCGCAGGCTGCCTATGTGCAGGCCGACGCGCAATATCGTTCAGCCGTACTCACCGCGTTTCAGAATGTGGCGGACAGCTTGCAAGCGCTCAAATCCGATGCCGATGCGCTGGATGCCGCGATGATGGCGCAGACAAGCGCCCAGGCCAGTCTGGCTATCGCCCGACGCCAGTATCAGCAAGGACAAGCACCCTTCACAACTGTGCTGATCGCCGAACAGGCGGCGCGGCAGGCTGACCAGGGGCTCGTCCAGGCGCAGGCGACGCGCTTCACCGATACGGCTGCGTTGTTCGAAGCACTGGGGGGCGGGTGGGCCACCGATCCAGCGCCTTGATCAGCCGCAGCACTCTGTTGTCGCTCATGGGGGGAGCAAGGTGCTATTCTGCTAACGCTTTGTTGCCTCGGCATGCGAAGCGTGAACGTATGCCTGGTATCAACCAATGAGCTTCGCCGCTTGAAGGTCCGCTTTCACGGCATAACCGGACGATCTCAATAGCGGCGCCGACCGGCGGGTTTGTCCCACCTCTAGTCATTCGGCAAATTCCTACCCGAGTGGGGACGGCCCTCGCCCTTTTCGCGGGGAAAGACCGCGATGACGGTATGGATATCGGCCTTTTCTGTGCCTGTATCGACAAAGGGCGTCATGTCGATTGGCTCACCGCGAGCGGCCAGATCGACGATTGCAGGGGCTCGTTTCATGAGGGTGATGCCGGGCAGGGGCTGGCTTTGAAAGCATCCAGCACCTCCTGCAGATTGGCCTGCGCCATCTCCACGCGCCGGATCGCTTCGGTCTGATCGGTGCAATCCTCGTGGGTGCTCAGCTCCACCATAAGGAAGGTGAAAAGGGTGTCGCTGATGGAGCGGACCTGCTCAAGACTCTCGACATAAGCGAATTCACCACCGGCGTAAGCCGCAGCGCACCGAAGCTGGAAGGGATTCAGCATGGCGCGGCCTCCCCAGCGGGACCATCGGTGATGGCAAGAACGGGAATGTCGCGCATGGCGAAGCGGAGGCTGAAGTGGAGTTCGTCCAGGCAGCCGGCCGCAGCGACCTCCTCTGCCGTGAAAATCAGCCTGCCCTCATCATCGGCGGAGAAGCACCGGCGCACACCATCGCCGTGGCACACGACCAGCTCGGGCGAGAAGGCGCCGAGGTTGCCCCCCGAAATCCGCCGGAAGGGCAGGCGGTTCGTGAAGCAGAAACCCTCCAGCCTGGGCACTTCGCCATTGTTGATCTTGTTGGCGTAGAGATGCAGTGGAGCCAGATTGCTCCAGCCCTCCGGCTCGAAGGGTTCACCCTCCCAATCGGTCCGCAGATCGTAATAGTCGACGATCCGGGCGAATTTGGCGAATTGGGCGGCTGAAATCCGGCCGCCCACGGTGAAAAAGCATGAGGCACGGTTGCCCATGGGAAATCCTTTCAAAAAAATGGGGGAGAGGGGATCAGACCGCAGCGACGGCCGGATTGATGAGCCGGTAGGCGCGGCTTTTCACATTGGGGATACGCACCAGAGTGCCGCCGGGAAGGGCGTAGCGCACAGCGGCGCGCGGGCCGCGGCCCGCCACCACTATGAAGCGATCAACCAGCATTCCGTTAGACAGCTCTAGCGGAATATCGAAGATGATGGTCTGCCCGGGACGAGGCGTCGGTTTCGCGTTGGTGACCTCACGCGCAGCGAGCGCGGCGCGGCAGCGCTCACGCCAGTCGATGGCATGGGGATAGTCGGTGGGCGTCAGGAGATCGAGAATGTCCTTGGGACAATCGGCCTCGTAAGGCCCCACCGTCTCGTCCATATCCTTGAACCCAAAGGTATAGCCGTCGCTTGCCCGTGGGTTATAATTGACCAGACACACCACGGCGAAGACGATGGTGTCGCCATCGGCAGCGACCCGCTCGACCGCAGCATAATAGACCTTCATCCGCACAAGCGCCGAGGCCAACACCGTGCAGCGACGGTCCTCGTTGCTGTAGGTAAACTGGTTGTCGAGGTAGGAGCGGGGGGAGTCGTAGCCGGAAAGACCACGCATATAGAGCCAGCCCATGATGGTTCTCCTTATGCGGCGCGGGGCAGGGCTGTGGTCGGCAGCCCGCCGATGGTGGCCTTGAGCCGGCGCGCAAAGGCCTGGGCGTCGAGCAGCTCGGCGAGGGGCGCGTCAAAGCTCTGGCTGGTCACGCGACCGTTGCAGCAGCGCCAGAAGCTGATCTCGCGGTGGGGGAGGAAGCCACGCGGGACGACCCGGATGCCCAGATCGGCATGGGAAAGGGTGGTCATGCCTTCGTCGCGATCGGCGATCATGGTCGTGGCGATGCGGCAGGCGTCATCACCAAGCCCAAGGGCCTGAGAGAGATGGTGGAGCGCGCTGCGGGCCTGCGCATGGAAGGTCCGCTTGGCCGCGATGTTCTCGACGATGCGGTGACCGGCGATCGCCAGCAGGGCAGGGCGCTCGATCACATCGCGACGGTCAAGCGCGCAGCGCACCCGCAGCTCGGCCTGGTTGAGGCCGGATTTGCGGGCCACCTCCTTAAGATTGTGGATCAGCAGCAGCACGGCGGCATCGCGCTCGGGCGATTTCCCGGCATGGCCACAATCCTCGATCGCGGCATTGAGCGCGTGGAGCGCAGTAGGAATGGTGGTGAGCGCTTCGGGGTTCAGCGCGTCATTGTGACGATGATGGGTGTCGTAGAACATGGCTTGTCCTCCTGGCGAGCGCGGAAATGCGCTCAATCAGGCGGAAGCCTCCTCCCCTCTCTGGACCTGCGAGGGGCTGTTGCCGCCCTGTCCGGTGCGCTGGGGGCGCCACATTGATGTGTAATACTTTTTGGTATAGGCTGCGGTCGCATCCAGAAAGGAACGATCCTGTGGCCCGCAACACATCGGTGACGATCGGCGATCACTTCACCAGCTTCATCAGCCGTCAGGTGGAAGGCGGCCGCTATGGCTCGGCCAGCGATGTCGTGCGTGCCGGGTTGCGCCTGCTCGAAGAGCATGAGGCCCAAGTGCAGAGCCTGCGCGATGCGCTGATCGCGGGCGAACAGTCCGGCGCGCCCGAACCCTTCGATTTCGAGGCGTTCAAGGCGGCCAAGCGGGCAGAGCATCGCAGTCGGTGAAGTCAATTGCGTTTTCGCCTGCGGCGCGCGCGGATCTTGGCGCCATCTGGGACTATAGCGCCCGGACCTGGGGGCCGGAACAGGCCGATCACTACACCGACACCATCCGCGATGCGTGCTTGGAGGTTGCGTCAGGCGAAAAACGGGGAAGGGTGGTCGACGTCCGGCCCGGCTATCTCAAGATCACGGCCGGATCGCACCGGGTCTATTTTCGCGAGAGTGATGACCGCATCGAGGTCATCCGCATTCTGCACGGTAGACAGGATGTCGAGAGCAAGCTCTAGGCCGGCGGCAAGCCTTCGCCATCTGTGGTGTCGAGACGGGAATGCTGACCAAGCGCATCCGGGGCCTGTCGGTCGCTCGCCCATTGGTTGAACAATGCCGTGGCCGCCAATTCCTGGATGCGCTGATGGCTCAGCATACCGGTTCCGGTGATAATGCCGAATTGCCAGCGAT
>Ga0116227_10009040_pt1 | contig 18325 bp, 14 predicted proteins | sample S1TSphgellanicum_FD_89693 | JGI IMG/M metagenome (GOLD analysis project Ga0116227, IMG submission 89693) | Host-associated microbial communities from peat moss isolated from Minnesota, USA - S1T2_Fb - Sphagnum magellanicum MG | ecosystem: Host-associated > Plants > Peat moss > Unclassified... | reverse complement strand
AGTATAGTGAAGACGTCGCGACTGAGCCCTACATAGCTCGGGGAGACGACGCGAACGGGACGATCTGTTCGAGAGAAAAAACATTTAATGCAAATTTGTGTTCACAAAATTGGTGGCGGTACAACTGCAAATTATATGGGATACGTACAAACGTGCGCCGAGGCAGCAGTGAATGACGAAGTTTTAAATAGCTTTCGCACCATTCCTTCTTACCGCTCCGCTCTAAAGATTGCAGAAGCAGATTCGTTTCCCGATTACATACGCCGCAGGTTTTCCGGCCCGGGAAAGTATTTGGATCGGTTTCGAATGATAGACTCCGTCGGCGCTCCTCCTTTGACGGACTATCAACATCTCGGTCTTTTTTCCCCGACCGTGCTGCGCTATATCTTTCATGCCGATCAAATACTAAACCATTTCTCTTTACCGAAAGATGCCAAAATTGCAGAGATCGGAGCGGGATTCGGCGGGCAGGTATTCGTTCTTCAACAAATGCACCCCTGTTCAAAATACTATATTTATGATCTGCCGGAAGTCGGGGGGCTCATTGAAAAAGTAACGGCAAGAGTAAATCCGGGATCGGTGACATGCCTACCGCTTGATGAAGACCTTCCCGAATCGGAAATCGATCTCGTGATCAGCAATTATGCTTATGAGGCTATCTTATTTATACTAAAATTGCCCTTACCGATTACGGAATCGACTCCCTTACCAAAGAGGATTTTGTAAAATTGCTAAAAGAAAACGGCTGTAAACCGAAAGTATCTTCCGAACTTTTTGCAGGAGCAGGTAATTTTCTAATTTTATGGGATAAAACGAAAAGGAAAAAAAATTGAATTCTTCCGTACACAAGCGCCCGGTAACAAATACTGTTGACAAGATTCTGCACATTCAAAATTCCGATTTCCCCCTTGCTTTTTTTATTAAATCTTTTAAAATACCGGGCACATTCCAAAATACTAAGGGGAACTCGTATGGTGCGAGTATTATTTTGTCTTTTGATCGCTCTTACAGGGACTCTTCACGCTGAATTGGAAGACCGGTTTAAGCCTGCTTTGAATAAATCCGACGTTCATAAAATGCGAAATATCGATTTTATATATACGATTAACTTGGACGGAAGACCTGAAAAGTTTGAGCGTTGCCTTAAACAACTTCTCCCTTACGGTATTGAACCCTATCGATTCTCGGCAGTAAACGGCTGGGAACTTACGATCGAAGACATCAACGACGTGGCATTAACCTATAAAGAGGGGATGAACGGAAATATGTTCGGAACCTCTTATCTTCCCGAAAATCTCGGCGTTCCTTCTCACGAACTTATCCGGACTTTCGGCAAAAAGTACTTTTGCCACTGCATGTCTCGCGGAGCCATAGGGATTGTACTCAGCCATCTTTCCGTTTTACAAGATGCTTACAATTCCGGCTACAACACCATATGGGTGATGGAAGACGACATTCAGTTGATACGCGATCCCCGGACTCTTTCCGATCTCATCGAGAAATTGGATCAAGTAACGGGGAGAAGAGGATGGGATATTTTATTTACCGATCGAGACACGAAAAATCAACAAGGTCAATACGTGCCTTGTACGAGTTATGCTCTCCGCCCGAACTTTTCACCGATCAATCCGAATCGTTTTGCCGCAAGAAAAAATGTACCTCCGTTTATGAAAATCGGAGCAAGATACGGAGCCTATTCGATGATCGTACGTAGATCGGGAATGAAAAAAATCCTCGACTTCGTAAAAAAGTATCAAGTTTTCCTCCCGTATGATATGGATTTTTATCTACCGAATGACATACGTATTTATGCGGTGCTCGAAGATGTTGTTTCGACGGAACCCACGGCCCCTTCCGACAACGGCGGCCCTAACTATCTTAATAAAAAATAATTTACAAGCAAAAGGAACGTGACATGAAAAAAAAAATAACGAAGCTCATTCTTTCCGGATTATTTCTTCTTTTCCATTCCGCAACTTTTGCAGATTGGGATCCCGAAGAGCTTCAAGACGTGGATCTCTCCGTTTTGCAAGATCCCAAATATCTGGCTTTGAAGGCCCAAACGATTCAAACTCTTAAAGGAAGCTGGTGTTCGGAAGAAAAAGTGAATCTTTTGATGGATCTCGTAACCGCTGTAAAGCCTTTGGTATGCGTTGAAATCGGAGCATTTACCGGATCTTCGATATTACCCGTGGCCTCTGCTTTGAAATTCCTGGAGAAGGGGCAAGTGTACGCCGTCGACGGATGGGATAACCGGGTAGCCACAAGATATTGGAGCGACACCGATCCTAATAAAGCTTGGTGGTCAACGCTTGATATGCAGTGGGTCAGAAACGAGTTTCGAAATCGGATTGCAAACCAAAAACTACGAAACTATTGCGTAGAAGTTGCTTTACCCGCCGAAGCAGCAGTCTCGCAGTTTGACTCAATCGATTTTCTTCATCTTGACGGCGACCACTCCGAAAAAGGTTCTCTAATGGACGTAGAACTTTACTTACCGAAAGTAAAATCGGGGGGATACATTTTGCTGTCCAACCTATTTATCATGGTTAATGGAAAGCAACCTAAGATGAAAGCATTTTGTGCTCTGCTTGACGGATGCGAAATAGTGGCAGATATAGAGAGAGATAACACTATTTTATTTAGAAAATATTAATGTTTAACGAGCTAATTTTTACAGACTGCGGTTGTCCTCATTTAATGCCTTTTGATAAGTCTTGGAGCACCGCTACATCTCCAACATTGCACCTTGCAAAGTGAGATGTAGCTTAAACCCGCAGATTTAGGCTATGTACTTTTAAGGTAGATTAGCGGATCAGCTACCTTTAGACACAGTTATCGAGAGCTTTAGGCAAAATAGTAGCATCTATCCCGGTATCTACCCCGCTTTACTTGGTAAGTTATTGAATTTTAACGTAAGGTTTCCAATATTCGGAATATTCGTTAGGATGATACCTTTCTAAAAACTTTAAGATCTCATAATTTCTTTGAAAATTAAATGCCTGATGTTGTTCTAACATCAATTCAGAATTTCCATCTCTTGGAAGCCGAACTTCTTGAAAATATTTCTCATCTCTGTGGGCATAATGGTTAATCCGAATGAATTTTGCATGGTGTAGTCCATCATCCGAAATCAAATCGCTTCCATGAAACGTAAATGATTTCCCTCCGTCTCCGTTGGCGTAGAAGCAATTCTCGATTAGAGGGCAAAAATGTTGCGTCCATAATTGATTAATTATCGCATACTCGGGTCGAATGATGCTTTTTCCTACGGCATTTCTTGAATGATTTTTCGGAGCAGATAAAATTAACCGTGAAAGCATAGGCTCTCTATCTCCGAGAGTAACGTAAGAAGTCCCAAAATGATACCAATTAACGTACACGGCTTGTGCATGCACAAATCTATTTTCCAAACATTCCGGTATTGATTTGTCTTGTAGCGGAAGGATGAACTCATCCGAATCGATTAACGCTATCCATTTGGCAACTCCGAGAGCTCTTTTTAGTCCATCTCGGAAAGCTCCGTTTTGCTCAAATGTCCAATCCGGTTTTCCGGCAGGCCAATAAAATACTTCTACAAGACCACTCTCTATATGAGGGGCAAGTTCGGATTGCCAATCGTCCGTGCTAGCATCGTCATATAACCAAAAATGGTCAACGCCCGCCAATCTATGATATTCTACCCACTCTTTAATAAAAGGAGCGCAATTCCGAAACATGGATGCAATAGCGACTTCATACTCATACGAAAATAATCGCATAGAAATAAACTGAAAAATAAACACTAAAACTAGTTTATAACGCATTCTTAAAACTCCCGGTCTAATTTTGATTCATCTATAAGAGCTTGTTCCGGAAGATAAGCGCAACAATTTGTGAGACAATAGAACTCAAGTGAAGGGTTCCACGAATCAACACGAACTATTTTCCGATTTTCCGGCCTCAAAATTTTATAGCCGATTTATGATAAAAATTCATAAACGAATTTCAGTGTAATATTTGCATCAGGATAGGTTCCCCCGTATTCAAATTGAATTACTCAACTTAGGCAAGACAGTGAAAACAGCTTGATAAATTTTTTGCTGTAAGTGTAAAAAATTCTTGTTCAAAAACCGGGGAGAAGGTCATGGATAAGAAGCTTTTAGACATTTATTCCGATTACTTAATCGCTCAAATTCGTAGGATCGAACAAGAGAAAGACGGGGTGCTTATCCTTGATGATTCCATAGAAGAGAAGCCGTATACGGATGAAAACGAGAGTGTCGATTGCACCACTCTCATCCCGAAAATCGATGCGTCAAGGGAATCAACCTCTTATCTTGCTTTGTTCGCTACGATGAGATCAGCCTACCTCTCGCTTGCGAGTCCGTCTGTAAAGATGTCGTTTTCTGCATTGGTTCGGAGCGAAAAAGAACATGGAGTTTATAAACTATGATAGGAAGAAGAAATTTATAATAGGGCTGAAAGCTAACCGGCTTGCTGCCTTGGAGGAAGGAGAAAAAAAGGTCAGTACCAAAATCTAAGCTCTTTACACCTCAAGGACGGGGAAAAAAGAATAGTCTCTCTCAAAATCTCAACTCGACAGACCTTCCAAAAAAGCGGAGACGTTCTCTACGGGTGTGTTCGGAAGAACACCGTGCCCGAGATTAAAGATAATGCCTTTCTTATCCGATACGGATCTTGCCATCGCCGAAGCTTTCTCTTTCACTTCGGCAGCCGAAGCGGAAGCGAGTACTACCGGAGAAAAATTTCCCTGCACCGCTATCCCCTCGGGAACTTCCGATCGAAGGAGAGCAAGCGGTTTCCCTTCGTCAAAGCTTATTCCGTCAGGGAAAAGAGAGGCTATTTCCTTGGCATAAAAACTATTTGTTCGACTAAAGAAAATACACGGAACTTCGAACAATTTAAGAGCATCCGCAATCCTCTTCCAGTAAGGAAGAGCATACGTCAAAAACTCTTCTTTTGAAAGCAAATGGGTCCAAGAGTCGAAAATCTGAATCGCTTCCGCTCCCGCCTCCGCTTGCAGCTGCGCATAAGCAACGGTCATGTTGCAAACGGTATCGAGCAGAGAAAAAAATTCTACGGACCTTTTCTCCATCCAAACCCGAACACTTGAAAAAGAGTGCCCCCCGCTCCCCTGCAGAAGATAGCAAAGCAGAGTAAAAGGTGCTCCGCAAAATCCGACTAAAGGAACTTGCAAAACGGGCTTTAAAAGTTTAATCGTTTCAAAAACATACGGCAGCTTAAAGGCAATTTCTTCTTTGGAAACGGCCTTTAGATCTAAACCGTTTTCTACCTTGGGTTCAAGGTAGAGCCCCCCTTCTTCCGGATAAATCGTGTTGATTGCGAAAACTTCCAAAGGAATCAAAAGATCGGAAAACAAAATGGCAGCGTCAAGAGCAAATCTCTTAAGCGGTAAAAGAGTAACTTCCGCTGCAAGCTCGGGATCGTGAAAAAGAGTTGTCAGGCTGTGCTTCAATCTTAAAGAGCGATACTCGGGAAGATACCTTCCCGCTTGGCGCATGAGCCAAACGGGAGGTCTTTTCGTTTCCTTACATCCCAGAGCATCCAAAAAGAGCCCGGTTTTTACTCCGGTCATTTTAACAGTCTGTGCAATATTGCATCTACCGTGAATCCGAATTCGGCCGCCAAATCACTGGCGGGAGCAGACTCTCCGAACGTATCTATGGAAATGTTAATTCCGTCGTGACCGGTCCATTTTGCCCAACCGAAAGAAACCCCCGCTTCAATACTTACTTTTCGTCCGGCACCTTTACCCGTTAAGCTTTCTTTGTATCCTTCGGATTGTTTTTCAAAAAGCTGCCAACAAGGCATCGATACAACTCGAACGGATTTACCGAGTTTTTCCAAAGCGACTGCCGTATCCAAAGCAAGACTCACTTCCGATCCCGTAGCAAACAAAGTAAAATCAAGTTTTTTACCGGAATCTTTCAAGATATACGCTCCCATACCCATCCCTTTATCGTAAGGAACGTTCGCTTCTTGGAGCTCGGGAAGATTTTGACGGCAAAGAACGAGGGCAGTCGGTCCTCGATATCGAATCGCCGCGAGCCAGGCCATCTTCACCTCGAAATTATCCCCCGGTCTAATCACGTGAAGATTTGGCATCGCACGAAGCGCTGCCAGGTGTTCGATCGGTTGATGCGTAGGACCGTCTTCCCCTAAGAAAATCGAGTCGTGAGTGAACTGGTATACCACCTGAATTCTAGATAAAGCGGCGAGGCGAATCGCATTGCGCATATAATCGGAAAAGGTAAGAAATGTGCCGACATACGGGAAAATCATATCGGTCTGGGCAAGTCCCGCAGCAACCCCCGCCATTCCGAATTCCCGAATTCCGTATTTAATGTTACGACCTTCGAAGGACCCGGGAGAAATACATCCGAATTTCTTCATCATCGTCATATCCGAGGAAGAAAGATCCGCGGATCCTCCGTATATTTGGGGAAGAATATCTCCGAGTACATTCAAAACAAATTGAGAAGCACTTCTTGTAGCCATCGGAGATTTGATCTCTATTTTACGAAGCTGTTCTTCGATGTCTTCGGGTACTTTTTTCTCTACCATTTGCATAAATGTTTTATAAAGAGTAGGTTTTGATTCCGACCAACTCTTAAACAAATCCTTCCACTTTTGTTCCAAAGCGGTCATTTTGGTTTGTCTTTGCTCAAAATACGTATAAACACCCTGCGCAACATAAAAATCTTCTTCGGGCAATCCTAAGGCTTTCTTCGTTGCCTCAACTTCTTCGGGCCCGAGAGGAGATCCGTGCACCTTGTGCGTTCCCGATTTATTCGGAGAACCTTTTCCTATGATCGTATGAGCGATAATCAGAGTCGGTTTTTTTTGCGAAGCGGAAAGCTTCGTAAACACCTCGTCCATCGCATCAAAATCATAGCCGTCGATTTCAAATACGTCCCAACCGTATGCTTCGTAGCGCATTTTAATATTTTCGGAGCTCGAATCCTTTAAAAAACCGTCGAGAGTCACTTTGTTGGCGTCGTGAATCAATACCAAATTACTCAGTTGTAAATGCCCCGCAAAAGAAGATGCTTCCGAAGAAACCCCCTCCATCAAACATCCGTCCCCTGCCAAACAGTATACTTTTGCATTGAAAAGAGAAGTTCCGTCACCGTTGAATTTTGCCGCAAGGATCTTTAGACCGAGAGCTTGACCAACCGCATTGGCAACCCCTTGTCCTAAAGGTCCCGTCGTCGCCTCGACGCCCTCGGTCATGTGGTATTCGGGATGCCCCGGAGTTTTCGAATGAAGTTGTCTAAATTTTTTGATATCTTCCATGGAAAGATTGAAACCCGAAAGGTGCAGAAGAGAATAGAGCCACATCGATCCGTGTCCTGCGGATAAAACAAAACGGTCTCTATTGAGCCACTTCGGATTTTTCGGATTGTGACGCAGCAAAACTCCGTAAATATATGCTCCGAGCTCTGCACATCCCATAGGCAGTCCCGGATGTCCGGAATTTGCCTTTTGAACCGCTTCCATCGAGAGTTCCCGAACCGTATTTGCTATTTTCCCGAGGTTTTTCTTTAACTCTTGATCCATTGAAATACTCCTAATATTTTTTGATTGTACCACTATTATGATCGGAGCGGAAAAACAAGCAACAGAAATGATCGCTAAAAACTAAAGCCTTTGTGGTAGAAAGACGAGATGATGAGCCCGATTAAAATAAGAAACAATACCCCTCCGAGAATTCTCTTAAGAGCTACCGAAGAAGAAGGTTTTGTAGGCTTATGAAAAAAAAGAAGAACGCTTATAGCTATGAGCGTAAGAAAAAAAACCGCAAACGACCAACTGTAAATTCTATAGCATGCAAAAAAGAAAGTATCTTCGGAAACGGGCTTGCATACGTTTAGGGCCATATGCCTAAGAACGCATGTCAAACCAAAAACAACACCGAAAAGAGAAACTGCGTAATGCCTTACATAAACTCCGTATACTACATTCCAGTAAAGTCCGAGAGCAATCACGATCATCGAAGATCTCTGCAAAAAGCAAAGAATGCAGGGGGTTTGGTTCAAAAAAACCTCAATATACATTCCGATGAGTATCGCTACGCACATTCCCGCTATGCCGATAGAGCTAAATATTATTTGAATCATAATTGAATCTCCAAGGGGCTCGAGGTGTGAAAAATAAAAACGAGGATAGCCAAAACAACGGCTGCAAAAACCAAGTACCACGACGCGGCGTGCACTTTTTTATTTTGTCCCCGGGAAAAAACCAAAGCTCCCAATAAGAAAACATATACAAAAACCATCGTTTCTCTCCTGATTATTCTCTACTTTTTACATACAAAACTCTTACAATCAAGTTTTTCTCCTCCTTTTTTGACTTTTGACGTTTTATTTGGTAAAGTAACAGGCAATTTTATTCAAGGGGCTCTATTTGTCAACTACTCCTCTCCGAAGAGAGGGGCTTGAAGGAGATCTGAGGCTATATGTTGACGGGCCTAAGTGCCGAGCAATCGGAGCTGCGTTACCGACGAATATAGAGTTACCCCGGAATACTACTGCGGGTCCGGGCTCTAAGACTTGTGTTTTAAACACGCAGAAGAGTTAAGCGCGTGATGCAAGTAGGTAAACCGTCGGATAACATCGGCGAGTAGCTCTTTACCCGGGAAACCGGAGGTTGCAGATAACTGCTACGGGGGAGAAATCCCCCTTTTTTTAACAACTTAAAAAAGAGGAGCGACGCTTCCTCCCGTGACTGAAGTCGCAGGTTTCCGCGTCGTCAATTCTATGATTTCTCAAGATATTCGAAGAAATTTTCTAAAATTTTTCAAAGAAAATAATCACACGATTATTTCCTCTTCTTCCGTCGTTCCTCACGAAGACCCTTCTCTCCTTTTCATAAACGCGGGAATGAACCAATTTAAAGACGTTTTTTTGGGAAAAAGCGAAAGAGATTATAAAAGAGCCGTTACTTCACAAAAGTGCATCCGGGTCGGCGGCAAGCATAACGATCTCGACAACGTCGGCCATACGACTCGTCACTTAACTTTTTTTGAAATGCTCGGAAACTTTTCTTTCGGAGATTACTTTAAAGCCGACGCAATTGAATATGCTTGGAAAGTATCGACCGAGGTATTCGGACTGCCGGAAGATCTTATATGGGCAACCGTCTTCGAAGATGACGACGAAGCTTTTGAGCTTTGGAGAAAAATCCTTCCCGACTCCAGAATCATTCGAATGGGAGAGAAAGACAACTTTTGGGCGATGGGCGATACGGGTCCTTGCGGACCCTGCTCGGAGCTTCTTTTCAATCGAGGGAGCAAATACGGCAATGCTTCAAATCCCAAAGAAGATCCCTCGGGCGAGAAGTTTTTAGAGTTCTGGAATCTCGTATTTATGCAACTCAACAAAGATCAAACGGGCAAACCGGCTCCGCTTCCCAAACAGTCTATCGATACCGGAGCGGGCCTTGAAAGGGTCGTTGCTCTCAAAATGGGTGTCGACACCGTTTTTGCAACGGACATATTAAGAGGTCTCATCGCACAAATAGAAAATACTTTTTCCGTTCGCTACGATGAAAAAGCGCCGAATGCCGCAGCTTTTCACGTGATCGCGGATCACATCAGATCCCTTTCTTTTGCGATTGCCGACGGCGCTCAACCGAGCAATATCGAACGAGGCTACGTTCTGCGTAAAATTTTACGAAGAGCCGTCAGGTACGGGAAAATGCTCGGGTTAACCGAACCGTTTCTCGGCAAGGTCCTTCCTCGTCTCGTAGATACGATGGGATCCGATTATCCGGAACTCGTCTCTTCCAAAGACAGAATCGCCGAAATCCTCGCCGTTGAAGAAGAAGCATTTTTCCGTACTTTGAAAAGAGGCGGAAGCATTTTGCAACACGTAATAGATAAGGCGCAAACAAGTCCTTTAAAGCAAATCACCGGGGAAGAAGCATTCAAACTAAAAGACACCTACGGGTTTCCCTTGGAAGAGATTCTTCTTATTGCCAAAGACACGGGAGTCGAAGTGAATTTGGAATCGTATCAGCTTCTTGAAGAGCAAGCCAAAGAGCGTTCGAGAGCCGCTGGAACCGATATCTTACAAGAAAGTGAAGTGTCGATTTTTCAAAATTTCACCGAAAAGCACGGTGAGTGCACTTTTGTCGGTTACGATCAAACAACTTGCGAGTCCGCTATTTTAGCAATCTTGCGCGGCAGTGTTTTCGTGGATTCCTTAAGCGAAGGAGAGGAAGGTATTATCTTCCTCAGCCAAACACCTTTTTACGCTGCAAAAGGCGGTCAGGCAGGAGATACCGGAATTTTGACACACCACAAAGCGCACTTTACGGTAACCGGCTGCGAGGCTCCCTATCCGGGCATTATTGCCCACGTAGGTCGTTTGGACAAAGGAGTGTTAATCCCGGGGGAGCCGCTCGTTGCACACGTAGATGAGAAACGAAGGGAAAAGATCGCAAACAACCATACTGCAACCCATCTTCTCCACGCGGCATTGCAAAAAGTACTCGGCCCGCATATTAAGCAAGCCGGTTCCTCGGTCGAAGCGGAACGTCTCCGTTTTGACTTTAACCATCATAAGCCCGTCTCCAAACAAGAACTTCGAGAGATCGAAAAATGGGTGAATGAGAAAATACGGCAAAACAACCCCGTATCCACTTATGAAATCTCCTATGAAGAAGCGCAACAAAGAAAAGAGATCAAACAATTTTTCGGCGATAAGTACGGAGCCTTGGTCCGGGTCGTCGATATGGGTTGCTCTCTCGAACTTTGCGGCGGTACGCATGCCAAAAACATCGGCACCGTAGGACTTGTAAAAGTGGTCAAGGAAGGAAGTATTTCTGCGGGGGTACGTCGCCTCGAGGCCGTCTCGGGCCTCGAAGCCGAAGAGCTTTTCTACGAAGGGGAAGCAATTTTGGATACTCTTGCTTCGGACCTTAAAACCTCCACCTCTCTTGTAAACGAAAGAGTCCGACAATTGATCGAAGAAAATAAAAAGTACGGCACGGAGCTAAAAAACTATAAAAGAAAAGAGTTGAAACTCTTGGCAAAAGAGTTGCTCGCAACCTCCCCGGAAATTTCGGGAACGGTCTTCATTGCAAAGAAATTTTCTCTGCCTACCGAAGAGGTGCAGCTTCTTGCCGAAGACCTCGCAGACGTAAAAAAGCCGTTTATGCTGGTTCTAGCTTCCGAAAACGGAGAGTCTTGCCATCTTCTCTTGAAGATAGGGAAAGAACTTCAATCCAAAGGACTCCATGCCGGGGGGATGATCAAAGAACTCGCCTCTTGCATCGAAGGCAGCGGCGGCGGCAAGGGGGACTCGGCACAAGCCGGAGGTAAGAACGTCAAAGGGCTCGAAGCTGCGTTTGCTCTTGCAAAAACAAAACTCGAATCCCTATGCTAGATGAGGTATTGCAAAGCCCTTCTCTGGAGGCTTTTGCTGCAAAAATTCGAACTTCCTCCGTATTAATCGAGCACCTTTGGGATACCCCCAAGGCGCTCCTTTCCGTACTCGCACAAAAAGCTACAAATAAAAATGTCCTTATCGTGTCGGGAAAAAAAGAGGATCGTTTTTTACAAAGCTTTCCTTTCTTTTCCGGAGAAGAAATTTTAGATTTGCCCGCTTGGGAAACTCTGCCAAGCGAAAAGGCCTCTCCCGGACTTGACATTTCAGGCAGAAGACTCCAAACCCTATACGAAATTAGCAAAGCGAAGAGACCCTTTTTCTTACACTGCAGTTTACAAAGCCTCATACAAAAAACTCTTCCTCCCGAAAGCCTTGTTCCCCTTTGCAGTTTTATCCGTAAAGGAAGGGAAATCTCTTTTTCGGGATTAACCGACCTTTTGATCAAACTCGGGTATAAAAGATCCCCCGTAGCTTCCGATAAAGGAGAGTTTGCGGTAAGAGGCGGTATCGTAGACGTATTTCCCGTTGCCTCTCTCGATCCTTACAGAATTGATTTTTTCGGCGATGAGGTCGACTCCATTCGCACGTACGATCCGATCGGACAAAAATCTCTTCATCCCGTCGATTCCTTATTCCTTTGTCCGGTATCGGAAAGAGCCTTACTTCTCAAAGAGAAAAAACCGGTAACGCTGCCCGAGTACTTAGGGCCTAACACTTTGATCGTTTTGACCGATCTTTTGGAAATCGAAGACGAATACGTAGCTTTGAAGTCTTTATCCGGAATGCAGGGACCTTTATTCTTTTCTTTTGAAGACTTTATGAAAGAGCTTCCCAAATTCACTCATTTGCTGTTTTCCGATCATAAAGCGGAAGAACTTTCAAATGCCGTGATAACGGGAAAACAAGGAAGGGATTTTTACTCGGGCAAAGAGCCTTTTGAAACCGTCACCTTCGACTTTTTTTCCGTTTCTCTTAAGGCTTCCCGTTTTAGACATCCGTTCATTGAAATCCCTGCGTTTTTCAGTCGATTTGAGAACGTGTCGGCCGCAAATAAAGAGGAGATATTTTTAGGGATCGGGAGCAGGAGTTCTTCTCCTCTATCCCTAAAATTCATCACCGGCAACGAATCGGAAGAACGGATGATTCGAGAAAAGCTTTTAGAGCTTGGCTCTTCGGTTCCCCAAAAAATACAATTTCTCCAAGGCTATCTCCCGTCGGGGTTTGCTCTGGAAAATCCGCTCTTTGCCTACGTTTCTTCAGTCGATCTGACAAAGCGTTTCAAGGTGTCAAGACAACCGTGGCGCCACAGTTACCATACCGAAGCATCGGATTTTCACAGACTCTATCCCGGAGATACGATCGTTCACGTCCTACACGGTATCGGGAAGTTTTTGGGCGTTCAAATCCAAAAAAATCATTTGGGGCAAGAATCGGAATTTTTTCATATCGAGTATGGAGACGGAGGAAAGCTCTACGTCCCGATTAACCAATCCCACCTGATCAGTCGCTATATTGGATCGGATGATGAAAAACCGATTTTCAGCCTTCTGGGTTCGAAGAAATGGCAAAAAACTTATACGGAAGCTCAGGCTTCCGTTTTGGGGTACGCAAAAAATCTGCTCGAAAATGCAGCGCAAAGAGTCGCAAAGGAGGGATTTGTTTTCCCGGAAGACTCTGCCTATATGCAACTGTTCGAAGAAGAATTTCCGTTTCCCGAAACCGAAGATCAACTTAGAGCAATTTGCGATATAAAAAAAGATATGAGCTCCCCGAAAGCTATGGATAGGCTCGTTTGCGGCGACGTGGGATACGGAAAAACCGAAGTTGCTCTGCGAGCGGCTTTCAAAGCCGCCTTTGAAGGCAAAAAACAGGTCGCAGTTCTCGTCCCCACCACTTTACTCGCCGTGCAGCACTATGAATCTTTCAAAGCCAGAATGGAAAACTTTCCGTTAAACATCGCGGTACTATCTCGTTTCAATTCCGCAAAAGAAACGAAGATTATTTTGGAAAAGCTAAAAGAAGGCTCGATCGATATCGTCATCGGAACGCATCGTCTGGTCAGTAAGGATATCTCTTTTAAGGATCTCGGCCTTTTGATTATCGACGAAGAGCAGCGATTCGGGGTGAGAGCAAAAGAGCATATCAAATCACTCAAAACGGGAGTCGACTGCCTGACTCTTTCGGCAACGCCGATCCCTAGAACTTTGTATATGTCTTTAGTCGGCATCAAAGAAGTGTCGGTCATCAGCACTCCTCCTCAAGACAGACTACCGATCAAAAGCATTGTAACGGAAAAAGATTCGGAACTCATCCGAAACGCGATTATCCGAGAGTTTGCAAGAAACGGGCAGGTGTTTTTCATTCACAACAGAGTGGAAACGCTTCCGAAAGTATACCTCGAATTGCAAAAGCTCGTACCCTCTGCCAAGATTGCGATGGGTCACGGCCAAATGGACTCCGAGGAGATCGACTCCGTATTTTCCTCTTTCAAATCGGGAGAATCCGATATTTTACTTTCAACCACTATCGTGGAAAACGGAATCGACATACCGAATGCAAATACCATTTTCATTGATAGAGCCGATACGTTCGGTATGGCCGATCTGTACCAACTAAGAGGAAGAGTCGGACGGTGGAATCGAACGGCCTATGCATATTTTTTAACCCCGAAAAATACATCTTTATCCGAGCTTGCTCACAAGAGGCTGCGTACTCTTGCCGAAAGTTCGGGATACGGTAGCGGAATGAAAATTGCTCTTAGAGACTTGGAACTGCGAGGAGCGGGCGATATTCTCGGAACGCAGCAATCAGGTCAGATAGCGGCCATAGGATTTCACCTGTATTGCAAGATGCTGAAGAAAGCAATCGAAGCGGTCAAACAGAGCAAACCGCTTGAACTTCATGAAGCGAAAGTGGAGTTTTCCTCGGAAGCAAAGCTTCCCGAATCGTATGTAAACGAACCCGAACTTCGCATGGAATTTTATTATCGTCTCGGCAGTGCTTCTTCCCCCGAAGAAATAAACGAAATTTTAAAAGAGCTCGAAGACCGGTTCGGAAAAGCTCCTAGACCCGTTCTTCTTCTTTGCCTTTTTTCCAGGATTAAAATCAGAGCATCGGCGCTTCGAATCACCTCTCTTAAATTTGATAAATTTACGGTGAGTATGGAAAAACAAATAGCGGGAACCCAGGTAAAATCTTCGTTTCCGATAGGAAGCATTGCGGGCGATTTGGCCGTTTTTGAACAAAATATCGAGAAAATACTTAAGGACTGGAATCCTAAAAAATGAAGAAAGCCCTCTTCTTGATCCTATTCGCTTTTATGATCGGCATCGTAAGATAGGGGACTTCTTTCCCCTTTCATATTTACGGAGAGCAAAACGGAAAGTGAAAAAGAACCGAAGAATTTCATCCAAGCGTTGGGCCTCTTTTGCAACACTATTTAGCCCTCTGAAATGCCTCTCTATTCAATTCGTTAACCGGTTCGGAAGTCAAAATATCGATCGGGATGACCGTGCCGTTGCCGTAATCGGTAATATAAGCAGTCGTGCCGTCCCGCGTAATGGCAATCCGAGCAGGATTTTTGAATCCCGTGATAGACGAAGTGACGGTATTTGTTAGGATATCGATCGATGTGACGCTCCCCGAAGCATAGCCCGCAACATACGCCGTCGTTCCGTCGGGAGTAATGGCAATACCGACGGGACCGGAAAAACCTGTTATGGGAGAGGCTGTCATATTCGTTGAGATATCGATCGGGGTGACTGTGCCGTTTTTATAATTTGTAACATAGGCAGTCGTTCCGTTCGGGGTGATTGCAATTTCAAGGGGACCCGAAAAGCCCGGTATCGGGGAAGCTGCAATATGAGTCGCAAGATCGATCGGAGTGACTGTATCGTTATTATAATTTGTAATGTAAGCAGTCGTTCCGTCGGGGGTGACGGTAATTGACCAAGGTCCCGAAAAACCCGTTACCGGCGTACCGAAGATATTCGTTGCCGTATCAAGAGGCGTAACCGTTCCGTTATCATAGTCCGTAATATAGGCAGTAGTTCCGTCGGGATTGATGGCTATTCCGACGGGTTTTGAAAGACCCGTTATCGGATTGCCCTTCGTATTTGTTGCAACGGTGATCGGAATGACCGAACCGCCGTCATAATTTCCTATGTAGGCAGTCGTTCCGTCCGGGGTAATTGCAATTCCGATAGGACTAAAAAAGCCCTTTATGAGATCGCCTTTCCTATTTGTTTCCGGGCGAATCGGAATGACCGCACTGCCCGAGAAATCTAAAACATAGGCGGTATCTCGGTCGGGGGTAATCGCAATACCCCAAGGACCCAAAAAACCCTTTATCGGCATTTCGGCTGTAGCCGTATTTGCAAAAGAAGTACCGGAAGCAAATAAAACGGAAGCGAATAACAAAGCTCCCGTATGAGGAGCGGTCCGATAAAGAATAGTGTCACGGAAGTTTCGAAAAGTAATTGTTTTTTTCATGAAAACGCCCGGTAAAAGTTTCATATTCTTCCTTTTGTAATAAAATCTTTTCTATCGGTTAGCGTAACTTCCGGGATCCGAATTAAATCTTCCGTGATGAATCCCGGATCAAAATACCAAGGAGCGCCCAATGTGTCTTTTATCTGCCAATAATTTGTATAAATTCCGGGAATATATTCGAAAATGAGAGAAGGATTAATGAAAATTTCCAGAAGGATGTTTGCGTAGATGAGAGGAACGTGGATGTATCTTGCTATTAAGGTCAATTTGTTAATGTATTCGGTAGGGGCTCCGAGCTGCGGTCCTATGATCGATCCGTTTTTTGCAGAAAGAGTTAGGTTATAGATTCTTGTCGAAGTCGGGATGATAGGACTTGTAAAAGTAATGCTTCCCGATCCTGCCGTAATAGACAAAGAAGTAGTAAAACCGACGGGATCCGTCAGCTGAATAAACGATCCTGCGGTGATTCCCGATCCGAGAAAAACGGATCCGCCCCCGCTTTGGGTAAATGATTCTGCCGAAATCGTTCCTCCGATTCCCGCAAAACCGGAATTTATATAAGTCACCGGTCCCGAGCTTGTCAACGAGCTATTTTGCAGAATGATTTCTGCAATGACCGTTAAATCGGATAGAGGTACCAAGCTACCGACCGCTCCTGTAAATGTAACCGTTCCGGTTCCTGCGTTTATGGTAGGATCTACGCTTCCGTCAAGAGTGCTTTGAAAGGTGATATCGGCATTATTTGATGTAATGATGCCGATGTCCTCCATCCTAACCGGAGCGGAAAAAATTAAAGGATTTGTTCCCGTTACCGTAATGTCGGAAGCAATTTCAATTAACCCCGCACTTGTAAAGACGAGATTGGTAAGAGGCACCGTTCCTCCGACGGGCCCCCCAAAAAATACGGTTCCGCTTCCCGCTGCAAAAAATACGTTTTCCGCCCCGTCAACGGAAGCTTCGTTACCGAAAGTGATAGTACTGCTCCGGGAAGAAGTGTCAACGGTAACCGGGCCCGTTAATGTGACGGGCCTCGTAAAAGATACGGGACCGTCCGAAGTAACGGTATTTGCAAGATTCAACAGACCGCTATTATCGAAAATAACGGGTCCTTCCCCCGTCGTGACGATTGCACCTGTAATATCGAAGTTATTTCCCGTCAAAGAAACTCCGGTTGAGGTAGTTGTCATGACGGTTCCCTCAATGGTCGTTGTCCCGGTTCCTGCCGTTTGAACGAGAGAATCTCCCGTAAAGTTTGAGGTAAAGGTGACGTCAAGAGCACTTGAGATTGTCATAGCTCCAAACGGCGTGATGCTCCCTACGAGATCGTCAAATGTTAGGGGCCCGTCTCCGACAACAAACGTAACTCCTCCCGGTCCGTCTAAAGTAGACTCGAATTCAACGCTCCCGGGAGCTGTCCCTCCCGTTACATCCACGATAAAAGTGCCGGGTGCAACCGTTATCGGAGCGAGAAACAGCAAATTCCCTCCGGGAGATACGATATTGCTGTTGATGACAAATGCCGTACTTGTATGCACGGTGTGAGCAAAAACAAGGAAAGGAGGGACGTTGATTGCTTGAGCCGTTATCGTCAGCGTATTGATGTACTTGGACGGTGATCCGAGTTGGGGCGCCGTCAAATCTCCTCCCAATACCGTCAAGGTAAGATCGTAAGCGCTATCTACGGTAGGGATAAGAGGGTTGTCGAAAAGAAGCCCGCTGACACCGATTGCCGATAAAGAAACGGTAGTATTGAAGGTAACGGGATCGGTAAAGTGGACGGTATTTGTCGAGTTGATATCGGCTTCCAGAAGAACGCTTCCCCCTCCGCTTTGCATCACCTGTCCCGTCGTAAGAGTTCCTCCGATTGTAAGAAGGCCGGTATTCACATAGACTACTGAGCCCGTTGTTCCGAGCGAGCTGCTTTGTGTAACCGTATTCCCGTCGAGAGCCAAAGAACCGAGAGGTGTAGTGCCTCCCGTTGCTCCTCCCAAAGTAATACCTCCGCTTCCCGAATTTACGGCAAGAATTTGCGCTCCGTCAATCGTGCTCGAACTGCCGACGAAAGAAACGTTCGCTCCTCCGCCGCTGCTCGTGTCGATAGTAACGGACCCTATTAACGTCACGGGACCCGTGATCGAAACCGCTCCGTTGCTCGTCGCGCTAATATTTCCGCCGAGCGAAACGCCGGTTGCGCTATCATAGGTTATATTTCCCGTCGAGGTACGAACGGAGCTGCTTTGCGTGATTGTTCCCGCTCCCGTTGCCGCAGCACTTAAAGAAGTAAGCGCCGTAGATGCTCCTACGGCACCCCCGAAAGCAATACTTCCCATCCCGGAAGTTATCGCAAGCGGCTCGGCTCCGTCAATCGTGCTCGAACTTCCGACAAAGGAAACATTCGCTCCTCCCCCCCCGCTTGT